>Ga0189274_100056_pt1 | contig 144974 bp, 138 predicted proteins | sample N5B1minimetaG_FD_130323 | JGI IMG/M metagenome (GOLD analysis project Ga0189274, IMG submission 130323) | Marine microbial communities from the Costa Rica Dome - N5 B1 mini metaG | ecosystem: Environmental > Aquatic > Marine > Oceanic > Photic zone | place: Costa Rica: the Eastern Pacific... | reverse complement strand
CACTCAAATAGAATCGATCTTTTTAGTGGCTCACGTTCATCCGCCCCACTATGCTCACTTTGGTCCGCCGCGGGTGGCTCACTTTGACCCGCCGAAGGTGGTATACTATGCCCGTTTTTTGCAGTGTACCATATTTTTCTAAAAAAGGAGACCCTTTTTATGGAGAATCGGCTGTTTTTGGTTGCAGGCCTGGTACTGTCCTTTATCTTTCCATTACTTAAAATTCAGCAAACCGTTGTTGCGGCCCAACCTATTTTAGTGCAAGTTGGTGAAACCTCCTCTCAAGTTCCCGCCACAACAGGTCAAAATGGCTTTATTGTCCCCGAGGATTTAATCATTGCCTTATACTTATCGGTCGCCATTTTGTTATTTATAAAATTCATTACAAGGTTGCTTTCGCTAAGAAAGCTATCCAGAACCGCAAATATTAAAAAGGAAAGTCCGTATGTTCATATGATTACGGAAAAGCGGATTTCCCCCTTCTCGTTCTTCAATTATATTTTTTATAATCCGCGATTGTTCGAACCAAACGAACTACACTCGGTTTTGGAACACGAAAAGGTCCATGCAAGACAATATCACACCTTGGATATTCTATTATTGGAAGTTTTAAAGATAGTTTTCTGGTTCAATCCAATTCTATGGTTGTATCAAAGTGCAATAAAACAGAACCTAGAGTATTTGGCGGATCATTACGCCGTGGAAGAAACGGACAACAAAAAATCCTACCAGTACCTTATGCTAAAACAGGCGGTCGATCAAAAAGAATACACATTGTCCAACTCATTTTATAATTCATTAATCAAAAAACGAATAGTCATGTTAAATCAAAATCAATCGAAAAAAATCAACATTCTTAAAACACTGGCCGTAATGCCTCTATTGGGATTGCTGCTTGTGAGTTTCAATATTGAGAAAAAATATCTTTATAAAGATTCCGTCACCCTCGATAACGTTATGGTAAAAGAAACACCAAAAGACGACAAGATGGTAGAGCTAACCATTGACAAGAACACCACAGATGCGGATTTGGACAACATTAAAAAAGATTTGGCCAAAGAGGGTGTGGACTTTAGCTATACCACAGTAAGGAACGACGACGGCGAAATTATTTCCATCTCGTTGAACCTAAGCGGAAAAAACGCAAACGGTAAAGACTTTAGTGGGAATTACAACTCAAATTCCGACAGTCCGATCAACCCTATAACCGTACTATACGATGATACGAACAATGCGGTCTCCTTTTGGAACGCAAAAAAGAAAAGTAAGGTTAAAATCCATAGAACGGATGATAGTGACGTCTCATGGAGTACGGATGACGAAAAAGAAATTATCGTAAAAAAAGTAGATGGTAAAAAGAAGGTATTCGTCAATGGTGAGGAGGTCAATGAAGATAAGCTACATACCATGGATATACATTTAGATGAGGATAGTGATCAAGAAAGTATTTTTATAGTCAAACAAAAAGGCAACGGAAAGAAGAATGTAAAAATTGAGAAAATTGGAAAAAAGAAAGACGGTGCATTTGTAATGAAAATGATTGACGACAAGGATGTGGACATTGAGAATAAAACAAATGTAATGGTCATTAGGGATTCCGATGATGACGAGGATATCGAAGTCAGCGGTGATGACTCGAACTTCCTTTTTATAAGTTCTGATGATAAAGGTCGACCACTGTATATTGTGGATGGTAAAAAAACAAAACAAAAAATGGTCAATAAAATATCACCATCCGATATTGAAAATGTAACCGTTTTAAAGGGAGACCCTGCTATTGAAAAATATGGTAAAAAAGCTACAAATGGAGTGGTTGAGATAACCACCAAAAAAAATAAATAATTCCTTTTTAAACCATAAAAACTTAATGTTGAATGAGTCGCTTTTTTTAGCGGCTCTTTTTTTATCGAGAAACGAAACAGCTAAAAATAGCGCTTTTTTAAACGAAAGCTCCCTAGGTTTTGGCAAACCTATTAAAAGACCCCCTACAATTCCAACATTATTTAACCACATAAACACTTATAGGTTACATATATTAATTATTACCAAGCACCAAGATTACACTTATAGCAGCTTACCGTTTTAAAAGATTCAATCTCGTATTCAATTGCATAGATTTTTACTCAATTGCTTGGAAGCATGACTTTTATCATTCTATATTCGAAAAACATACAAGCAAAATAGTTGTTTGTTCAACATTTAAACCAATCTAAAAAATGATCGCAATCGTAAAGTTTTTCATCGCTCTTTTAATGCAACTCCTGACTCTAATTTTTATTTAAAAAACACCGAGCTACCTGCAACCTTATAAGATATAACCTATAAGTTGCTTTGCCTATATTTGTCCTAAACCCAATTAATTTATGTTTTACAAGGTTTTGGCCAAAATAAACAAGGTTATTCTCCCGTCATATTCTAAAAAGGGACTGGATCTATCCAAGGCAAGTAAATTGCAGCTAGCGATAATCGGGTGGCGCTATTTTGTAACCACCAAGGCTTTGGACAATAATTAATATCTCAAGAGAGCTTTTACAGGATAACCGTTGAGCTTATCGCCCCCCTTTAAAAAGGAAAGTTCGATTAGAAAATTGCACTGGACCACCTCTCCCCCTAGCTTCTCCACTAATTTACATACGGCTTCGGCAGTCCCGCCTGTTGCCAGTACATCGTCGTGCACCAACACCTTGTCACCTTCCTCAATGGCGTCCGCGTGGATTTCCAAGATCCCCTTTCCATATTCCAGATCATAGGACTCAGAAATAGTCGTATAAGGCAGCTTTCCTGATTTTCGGACAGTTACAAAACCAGCACCTAGTTTTTCGGCCAACATGGGAGCAAAAATAAATCCTCGGCTGTCCACCCCTACTACTTTATCAATTTTCGTATTGCCAATAAACCCCACCAAGGCGTTGGCCGCCTTTCGCAGCGCTGTGGCATTTTTTAATAGGGGCGTTATATCCTTAAAAGTCACTCCCGGTTTTGGGAAGTCCTTAATATCACGAATGTAGGGTTCAAAATCCATTTTTGTTCGCTAGGGTTTTGTGGTAAAGTTAAAAAGAAATATATTTGCAGCCCTTAAATAAGGCCGCGTGGCGCAACTGAATAGCGCATCTGATTACGGCTCAGAAGGTTGCAGGTTTGAATCCTGCCGCGGTCACTAAAGGGGATTTTCCACAATTTGGATGGAAAGTCCCCTTTTCAATTTCCTTACAATTATCTGAAAACGAGGAGATTGCACCAAAAATTTCATTGACCCGAAAAGTTTGAACTAGCTTGTTTTTGAAGTCATACCTAATCCCGTCAGGGAACACCATATATTGTACGGCTCTTTTAGTTTCCAAATCGCCTAACTCCCACAATTTAGGCAGGTTACAGGCATAGTTAAGTGCCATCTTTACCGACTTTTTGAGGTTTGAACTATTGATTCCCCCATTTTCCAGTTTTACCTCCAATTCCCTTTGTTTTGCTTTTAGTTCCGGCATAAAAAGGTCGTACTGCGATTTTGTAATCTCGTTCAGTACAACGAACCTTCTTTCCAATGTATTGATTTGTTCTTCGAGCTGGCCGAGTTCCTTGGTCAACCTTTTTTGGTCGTCAAGTGCCTCTTGGTTCTTATCGATCAGGGTGTCGTGAATTATCTCGGTCAAGGGTTCGATATACTTTCTATCGGCTATTGTAAACCTCCCCAATAGATTCAAAAATTCTACATGGAGCTTTTTGGCACTTCTGTTTTCCTTACTGCCCTTACGCCTGTTCTTGTAATAATACAGGCCCTTTTTCTTTACGATAAATCCAGTGTAAGGTGTTCCGCAAACCGAGGATCTGACGAACTTTTTCAATGGCAGGTTTTCATCGTCGAACGAATATTTCTTCGGTGAATTCCCTGCGTGAAGCAAATCATGGATTTTAAGAAATACTTTCTTTGGTATTAAAGCTTCATGTTTTCCCGGAATTACCTCTCCCGGAATCAGACTATTGACAATAAGCCCGCAGTAAAAAGGGTTCCTGAAAAGGTCGGTCAGTTTTTTTGCGTTGATATTCAAGCCCTTTTCTTCCAAGCGTTTTGCAATCTCGACATGGGACATATTTGCGTTCGCCTTCCACAAAAACGCTTGCTTGAGTAGTCTTCCTTTTTTGGTAATCACGAAATTAGGAACCTTCCCCTTTCCGGGATTGGTATTGGTGTAACCAAAGGGATAAGCTCCCGTCCAGTATCCCTTCCGTAACTTCTCCTGCATGCCCGTAATGGATTTGTCCCTGCGGATTTGGTTGTCGAAGTGGGAAAACATGTGGAAAAGATTTTCCTGGAACGTACCTGCGCTTGTTGTAACATCGATTTCCTGGGTGGCCGAAACGACCGCTATTCCCTGTTTCTTTAGTTGCCCACTGATATATGCACCGTTCGCGCCAGTTCTTGAAAACCTATCGTAGGAATAGACAATGATATAACCGATGTTCTTGCGTCGCTTGACATAGCTTAGCATCTTTTGGAATTCCCTACGTTCGTCGCTCTTTGCCGATTCATAGGTTCCCCCGAAATATTCGATTACCTCTAGCTTTTTTCTGATCGCATACTCTTGGCAATATTTGAGTTGGGTAGTTAGACTGGCATTGTTGTCAAATTGCTCTTTGCTGGAAACACGGGTGTAAATGACGGCCGTATTACTTTTACCTATGATTCTTCCCTTTTCCTTCTTGGCAAATTGCTCGAATACCTCTAAGTCCATATGCTATTTTTTTGGGCCTGTAAAACCCTTTTTTCTTTTATTCCCGTCCTCAAAACCCAAGTTGAAATTCTTCGAAAGGTTTTTTTTTTGACCTATTTCATTTTGCATTCTCTTGATCGATGTATCATAGAAAAAGTTGACTATCGCCAACATATTGTTGTGCTTCTCGGAAGCTTTGAGTGCATCGATATATTCCTGCCTATCCTCCTTTAAAATAATGATATGGGGATGTTTGAACTTCTCCAGAATAAAATTGGACAGCAACCGGCCTAACCTTCCGTTACCATCCGGAAAGGGATGGCTGTAAATGAACATTTTGTGGAATATGGCGCTCAACTCCAAAGGGTGCGTTTTTTTGTTTTTGATGGCATCGTCAAAACTGGCCAGAAGCCTTGGCATGTTCGCTATGGCCTTTTTGGTGTCACGGAATACCGTATCGCCGGCCGCCATTTGGGTCTTGGCATATTCGCCGGGTTTGTGGCCTTTATAAGGCAATGTATTTTTGGTCAATATTTTATGTACCGTTCTTACGAAGGATTCGTTGAAATCGGAACCCTTGTTTTTCAGGATATAATCGTAGGCATTGAAATGGTCCATTATTTCGAACGCTTCCAGTAAGGTCTTGTTGACAAGATTAACGGCATACCCCTTTTCCTTAAGCTCCCTCGTGTCGTCCACGCTGAAGCTATTGCCCTCTATACCACAACTGTGGGCGGAAAACAGGATTTCATTGTATCTCCTGAAATCATCGGCATCAAAGGCCGATACGATCAATTTATCGTATTTCTCCTTTAGGGAATCGTATTTTTTTCTGGTTGCGACGAACGGATCCTTTCCTTCCATGGGCTATTTGAATTTTGAATCGATTTCTATTTTCTTTTGGGCCTGTCTTTCGGCTTTCCAGAACACTCTTTTTCGAAATGGCCTCAAATGTTTGGCCCATTCCCCACTTGCGGTCAACATTCTTTTGGTTCCCGTTCTCATTGTTCGACCTTATTTTGGTTCAGGACCTTGTCCTCGTTCTTTACCAGATAATCAAAGGCCTTGTTGACCAGTTCGTTCAGTTTCATTTTTTTCCTTTCGGCCATTATCGAAAGCTCCCTGTGGATTTCACTGGATGTACGGATATTGAACCCTCCCCTATAAAACCTGTTCGGTTCTTTACCAAGCTCCTTGCAGGTTTCAAGATAATGGTCGACGGACCCTTCAAAAGCCTCCTTCAGCTCTTTGACCGAAGTACCCTCATAGCTGACCAAGTCGTTTATTCCGATAACTTTTCCGTGTAGCAGCCCGTCCCGAGAACTATACTCCACAGAACCGAAATACCCTTCATGTTCCAAATTATCTGCCATTGCTTCTATTTTCCTGATCCGCTTTATTCCCTATTGTTTCGTTCGTTCACGAACATAATCCTAAATCCACCCATTATCAAAGATACTAAAATGCAACTATTATTTAGTTGCTGTTTTTTAAATTTAATCTTCGTCTTTACTTACCTTTTGGACATGGTCACAGACTATGTTGGCAAGTGCTTGAAGCTGTTCTACAATCTTTTCCGCATCTTCTTCCGAGTAATCTTCAAAACCTTCATAGGTTTTCAGCCATGCGCTGTCGAATTTTTTGTTTTTCTGCTTTAGCTCAAGTATTGAGTTTGACATTTCCTATAAATATCGACAGCTCCTGTGTTTGAAGGTCACTCCCGTATTTGTGAAAGCAGGCTTTAATTTACCTTTTTTTAATTGATTAAAATCTCAAGAAATCAATATTTTATCCATACTTATGAGTTGTTGGTTAACAACTTTTGGTTTTGGTACACGGGTTTATCTTTTTTTTGAATATCCTGTTCACGCAAACAATTTTACCATTACTTTGCTTGATTTCAAGATTCTGAAAATCATGTTGTTTCAACATATCGATAATACGCTCTCCTGTATGTAGTCGCTCCAAACCCTCGATTGTATCGACCTCCCCGTTTTTGATTATCAACTTAATGGATAGGAACCTTTTGTTCCGTATCATCTCCAGTACCTGAACTTCAGATGGAGTTAATTCCGAAGATTGTAACTTCTTGTTCTCTTTCATAATATCTTCTATAGGTTCAGTCCTTTCTTTTTCTTCTTTCTTTTGCGCTTTTTCTTGATACCTTCATCCATAAGTTCAAGTTTAAACGGATTCCATTCCGTTTCATCTACTAGAGGTTGGACTGTTCCATCTCCTTCAGTTTTTCCCAGATGACCTTCTGATTGCCCAGAAGAATTTTCAGTGCCTTGCGCAGTTCTATTATTTCTTTGTTCAGGCCTGATTGTCGTTCCATTGTTTCTTTCGCCAGTAAGATGAGTTCCTCGTTCTTTTTCATTAGCCGATAGTATAACTGAACGGTCTCTTGTTTGCTCATAAGCGATATGTTTTACGATGCTGTTCCATGAAAATTTTTTACCGAGTGTACTGCCTTTATATACAACTCCCTGATATTTGAAGGATATGCCCGAGACTCTTCCCGATGTTTTGCTAATGTTGAATCTTGGAGAAATATTTTGTTGTTGTAGTAACGTGATGAATTGCGCTGTGTCCGTTGCCTTTGAAATTACCGAACCGACTTTGTCTTGAATAACAAGTTTAATTGGAACATTGCCCGTTCTTAGGGTCTTCTCTATTTCTTTTTGGGTAAGTGATTTTTTGATATTTGTGTTACCAACAATTTGGGTTAGTCCGTATTTCTTTTCCAGATTATCAAGTATTTTACGGCTTCTTCTTTTAATATTACTGTCACTTGTTAATCTCCCCGAATACCTTACCCGATTGGCTATGATATGGATATGTTCATGTTCGGTATCGGTATGACGGTACATTATAAATTGATTGTTGTCAAAACCCATCTTCATCAAATAATCACACCCAAACGATACGAACGTCTTATCATCCAAATAATCCGAGTGCGGTAAGTTCAGGGATACATGAAGAACTGCTTTGCCAAGGCTTGGACGAAGTTCCCTTATCAAATTGAATTCCTGCGTCATTTTAACGGGGGTGGAATGCTCGATATTTGAGTCAATGACATACCCGAACCCTTCACGTACCTTTTTTTCATTGTAGGCCAGCACTCCATAAAAATCCTTTCCTATGACTATCTTACCAATCATTGTGTGCGATATTTGATTTAAGATATTGCAATAGCACTTTTACTTCTTCCAATTGTCTATGAATACTGAAAGGGTCCCAAATGCCCGAGTTTACCACCTTGGTAATTTGGTTCAGATTGTTTCCCACCCGGCTCAGTTCAACAAAAAGTTTCCGGTCATATGGGCTTATCCTTTTCTTTGGCAGGGACCTTTTGGTAATCTTTCTTCGGATATATTCGGTTATAGATAAGCCAATGGTCTCCGCACTAAGGGAAACCTTGATATAGTCATCAACGGTCATTCTGATGTTGACCTGTATTATTTTCAATGACGTCAATTCTTTTTTTGGCCTTCCCATTTTTATATATTTTGTGAGCATCACAAAGCAACCTTCAAACGAAGTGCGTAGGGTTTTTGTTAGCAAAAACACAACTTGCTACGTGACCTCCGATTAACTTAGGCCAAACCTAAAACATATCGCAAGTCAATAAGGGCTTTGCCGTACACGGAGTGTTGTACGGTAAATCGATTCAGCAGAGTTCTACGTCCTCAAAAAGGATTTTAAGGGAAGCCTCCGCTTCAGGGACCTCAAAGTATCTATGGGATTCCAATACGAGATGCTTTAATGCGGATCTATAGCGTGCCTTGCCATGTGCGTTGTCCTCATAAAAAGTACAGGGGTCTTTAGGATGCACCTCCATGGGCGTTGTAAAGGATTTTACGTCTCTGTTCATATATTCGAACCGTTGGGAAGCCCTTCTGTGGATACCTTGAAGGGTAAGATCTTTGGGATATTTAGGGACATTGTAATAAAGTTCTTCCAAGATTACGATAAAGGCCCTCCTGCGGGAAAGTTTCGGTTTCTGCGAAGCGATGCCGATGGCATTTTGCACATCGCGTACCAAACGCTCGGCCAAAAGGACCTGTGATCGGGAATATTCCTTGCCGTTGACCTCGGGATGTTCCTCCTTGGCCAATTCCTCCAGATAGCTGAGCAGTTTTTCCGACGGAATCATAATTTAGGTCCGCCCCTGCGTTTGTTTATGTTTGGTGTTCGCTCCATGGCATTTACCAAGGCCTTGGCAAGTTTTTCGGACCGAAGGGAGAGGCCGAGCAAATGTTGTTGCACTATAGAACCCGCCAACAAATAATCGGCCATAGTAGTCTTCCCAGGCCAGAGCTTGGCCTTTACGACAAGATGTAGCAGTACTTGTTCGTGGGCATCGAGACCATAGCGGGCCTTTTCCAATTCCTTACCAAGACTTTTGAGATAACCTTCGGGAAAGAGCTTCTTTTCTTTCACGGTTTTCTCCATACTTTCCCATCCGACATGCTTCGATAAATGAGCGGCCATGTAAACTACGGAGAATCGGCCATATTCCCATTTCCGGTACGAGGTGGTCTGATCCAAGAGTTCCATTTCTACAAAATCCACTAGCGGTTCATTGGACAATGGCCGTTTAAAGTCATATTCGATATTTTTTAGTGCTTCCAGCTGTAATTTCGAGGAATTACCAAGGTTGTTCATCAGATGTCTTCCAAAAGTTTGGGACAGGTCAAACAGCGGTTGTTTATCTTCCAAAATTGCCTTTAACAGCAGTTCCCTTTGCTCTTTGGGGACTTCGTCATAATGAAGTCCATACGTAAAGATAGCCGCGATAAGGGTTTTCAGTTGCCCTTCTGAAAGCGCAGACTTTTTGTGGGAAGGGGAATGACCATCCAGTTCACTAATGACTTCCCTGAACGACTGTCGGCCTATCGGCCGACTGAAATCCAGTACTTTATATAGGGTTTCCGACATGGTATAAATTTAATCAATGTAACGGAAAAGATTCAAATAATACATCACTTCGTTCTTGGCCGTATCCACCCTTTTGAAGAGAACATAAATAGCAGAAATTGATTATCGCAATTACCCTCCAAAAGATAGTCTATAACTTCTTCCTTATAAATGGGAAGGCCGTACAAATCCATCAAGGTATTCTCCTTGCTATTTTGACTTTACCTGTATGGAAAATTCGTCTTCTGGCATTCCTATTCGTTTTAATTGCCTATTTGTACTTTTTTGGTTTTTCGAAAGAGAATAAAATTAACGGAACAATAATCATTAAAGTAATCATAACGAAAGTGAATGTTCTTATCATGTAGACCACTTTAATCTCATAAACCTCTAATTCAAAAACAAGTGGTGCGATCCAAGAACACAGCGACACGGACATTAATAGGGCGAATATCCTTAAGAAGGTGTCCGAATTAAATTTTTTAATTTTTCCCATAACTCATTGATTCTTTAATCGATAACAAAGATGATTAAATTTAGGTGTTCATATCAAACATCATCCATTATGGATTCCGATTATATAGTCTTTATTCCTATTTGATTCGTTTATATGGTTGTCCTGCCCAAATTGATCTCAACTTTTGGGTAAGGGAAATTCCACTCCCATTCTCCAATCCAAAACATTCATCTTTTCTAAAAATCCTTGGATTCCCTTGACCAAATTTTCATAGGCTGGGGAATCCCCATAAATCATTTGCTCTTGCATGGTTTTATAATCTGCCTTCCAATCGTCCTCATACTCAGGGGGTGGGATGGGCCGTATATCCTGAGGTCGATGCAGATTATAATCGACCCCACCAAGTTTTGTGAATACATATCTATGATTTACAATGGTTTCATATAAACCTTTGTCGTGGATGGCATTGACCGCAAATTCCGTTTTCGATAATTGGAAAATATCGTACAAATGACGGCTTAACCTATCTACCCTTATCTTTTCCTTGGGACGTTGGAATTCCTCATGCAATAGGAAAAGTTTTTCCAAAAAAGTCCTTTCAGGGGTTACGGATGGGACATTTACTGGAGACTCGACAAATTCGGCATCGGGATATTCTTCGTCAACAAAGGAGTTTATCGGTTTTAATCGAAAAGGTTCCCTTAAGGAGCGACAGCCAATCTCGACCTGTACTCTTGGTTGGATGTATCCGGGGGATTTGGTAAGATAGGGATAGTAGATTTCTATGATACGGGGGTCTTGGTCACTTGATTCGGCAGGAACGATATTGAACTGTACATCCATAAAGCCGTTGTTCTTAAATCGCTCTTGCAATTCGGGATAAAATTTCCCTGAAATGTAGGAGCTGGTTTCTTTTCGGAGCTTGGTCAATTCTTTTTTTGATAGTTCCCCAGAATATCCAAAAAATCCACGGTCAGCGGCAAGGTCGATATCTTCGCTAAATCGATCTATCAGTTTCCAAGCCTTGCTTAGCGACGTCCCGCCTTTAAATACCAAATGTTCCGCTATCCCCATTTCAAATATTATTCCCAATGTACGGACGACCCACCAGTCCTTTTCAGCAGCAAAATCGGGGATACCCGTTTTGTTTTCTACATTTTTAAAGATGGCAAGCCGATCTTCTTTGGGTATATCGTAAAATGTCATTTTATCCATTGTCCAAGCTCTTTTCCATAATTTTCCGTATCCATGCCGGAGCCAATGCTATATCGTGAAGCAGGTCTTTTTGGTCTTCTTTTTTCAATAGGGCAATAATCTTTGCTTCTTCCTCGTCCGTTAATTGTTCCTTTCCGATCTCGCGAAGGGCCTGTATGACCAGTCTGCTTATCTCGCCCTTGGCCGATAAATTCTTGGGGGTGGTCTTCTTTAGTTTTATGCTTCGCTTCCCCAATTTTATTTCCCGGGGAGCTCCATCGGTAAGAAAGACAAGTTTCATGGGTACCTGTGTGCTAAGCCCCAATGCACTTAAGGCATACACTCCGGTAGGCACCAACCTGATCTTGTCCCTTTTGGCTATTGCCCTAGCAATTTCCTCTGCCGTTGGCAATACCTCTCCCGCATATTTACTTGTCTTGGGGCGTATATAGATTCCTTGGGCCACTCTTTTTATATAACCTTCTTTTTCAATCCTGTGGAGAGCTAGCCGTATGGCTTCAGGTGAACCCAATCCCCGAAAATCATCGGGGAACACTAATTCTCCTCGCTCATTTTTGGAAATGGATTTTTTTATTTTGGACTCAACACTCTGCATAACACATTCATCTTATCTGTAACAAATTTAGTAAATTTTTGTTACAGAATACCTTTGGCTATTAATCTATTCCTACAATAGTTGCATTCAAATTTGTTTGCGTAAAAAACGGTAAAATATCTTAAATACGGGAATCAACGGTACACACACCGAACAAAGTTCTCGTACACTATGGAACTACAAAACACGTTCCGCAAAGGTATGGGACCCCGATAGGGGCTTCCATACGTTTGCGTCCCGTTTCGAGGGGTTTGAAAATCAGTAGCCGGAAAGACGACCGAATGCGAGCCAGCGCAGCGTGCTCGCTTGGTCAGGCTTGAAGGTGGAGGGTTTTCAACTCCCGCAGAAACCATGGGGAGGGAGAGAAAAAGACGGACAAATAAGATTGATCAGTCCAATGATACGGTCAGGAGTACGACCTCGGCCATCTTTTAGCGATATAATATCCCCAGACCGATAGTTCCATTGCCCCGAAAAGCCATATCAAGTCCTTGATAAATGGAATGCCGACCATGATGAAAAGAAATAGCAGTAACGGTATTCCCAAAAAACGTTTGAGCCTGAGCATTCCCTGTAGAATGATCCACATAAAAATGATGAATCCCAAAAAGGGAAGCTTTTCGTATAGAATTTCAAGCGATAGCATGCACATTGGATTTTATGGGGAGCGGATTCGTCCTGCCCGTTTCAAGGTTTACGAATGCCCCGTGATATTTGATTTTTTTGTTCACTAAAAGTTCGTAGAGGCAATGGACGGCCATTGACGACAGGGCATCATTGATGAACAGCGATTGTTCCTGCAACTTGTCCGCATAGCTACACCCTTTACCCTGTTCCACCTCATCCTCCATTTTTGATAGGTCGGGGAACAAATCAACTATATGATCTAACTTTTGGTTTTGCACCTCCCTATTCGAAGGCCGATCATTGTGTTGCAGATTTCCGAGGACATACTGACCAAAGTATTTCCCGTTGCCCAAATCCAACCAATAATGTTGGTTCTCATAGGGATAGGAACTTGAGTGTGGGTGTTCCAACACCTTTGCCAGTTCCAACCGAAAATCGGCACCGTCCACACAGCTAATGATCAAATTGGCGTGCAATCTTTTATCGTCCGCGCCTATCCGTTCGGGGACGGCATCCCATTGCAGTCCGAAGGTATGGTTGACCTTGGTTACGGCACAAATGGCCTTGTTGCCCCCAACATCCTGTGGGACATACAACTGTCGGCCTACATTCGAGGCCTGTACCATATCCCCGTCGAAAACGGTTACATAGAGGCCTGGATGCCCCAACTGCACCAAGGCATGGTCGAGCCTTGCCAAACGTGCCAATACAAGGGAACCGTTCCCCCCCACCCCCACCAACGCAATGGTAATGGGATGTGTGGGAGCGAAAAAATAATTCGGGGCGTAGTGGAAATCAGTTTTCATAGACATGCTGTAAAAGTTGGTGGTTCGCAAGTAAAAGGGACTCCTCGAAATGCTGCATCCCGTGCATTTGGAGCATCAACTCCGTGTAATTTCCGTTGAGCAGATGGTCGTGGTTCGTATGGGTAAAAACCGACAGAAAAAATTGCTTTTCCGCAAAGGCCATGATGTCCTCATAAAAATCCCAATGGCGATATTGCAATGTCGCATCGCCCATGCACACCTTTCCAGAGGCATAGACGTTCATAAAAGGGGCATGGTAAAGTTCCGTGCCGTCATGGATCGGCTTTTTTCGTGTTATGGCAAAAACGGAAAGCGATTCACCCGAAAGGGAAAATACCAATTTGGGTATGGGGTATGTTCCCGTAGGTATGTCCAATTGCTCCTTAAAAAGAAGCCTTTCCACGGGTCGGTCACAAGACCAGACCAATTGTAACGTCCCCTTGTCCCTGAAATAGAGCAACTGTTTGGGCAACCGACCCTTGAAAAAAAACTCGCATCTGTCCACATCGACCAATTTGAGCATGTCCCTGACCATATCCATGGTAAGCGGAGACCCTGCCCCCAATTTCCCGTTTCGAACGGTATGCCTTGAAAAGTAACATTCGTCTCGTCCGTAATACCCGTTTATGGCCTCATAGCCTATGATGGCTATTTTGGGTTCAAAATGAAATTTCGGGTCGTGTAGGGTGTTTTCTTCCATCAGAGTTTTTTTAAGAGTTCGTTCAAACGGTCCATAAAATTGAAAACGGCATTTACCTGCCCTTCCTCCCGCATAAAAAAGGCCTTGGTCTCTTTACCAATGGTAAGGGAGGTATCGTAGATGGCATGGGAGTAGCCATACTGCGCAATCTCGTTTACAAAGTTGATATAGCCGTTTTCCAGTTGGGAATCCTCACTATCCAAAAAGACGATCAGGTCGTCAACTTCCATATCCATATCGTCTTCCAAGAAACAAAGGTTGGCAAAGGCATTGAATTCAATGGCAGGGGCTTCCAACAGCAAATCCCGCATCATTTTGAACAAGGTGTTCTTTGGACGGTAGCCACGCATACAGGCCAGCCAATCGAAATCCTCGTACTCTGCATAATCGGAAGCATGTGCCTCGATAAAGCACAGAACGCATGGCTCCTCGGCACAGCAGTCTGTCTTGGGGTCGGATTCGGATTCCGAGACCTCGAATGACCATTCGAGCAAACATTCCAAGAGGTAGCCCATCCGTTTGAATACATTGTCAAAGGGCAATGAATGCACAAAGGACAGCAGGCTAGCGAACAATTTTGGACTGCGGATTCGCAGCGAAAATATCGGGGCCATTGGAATCGCCCAAATATGGTGCGCCTCAAAAACGGGTTTCATGACAAGGATGCCATTATTTCCCTCTTGTGTACATACCTCCTTTACCATAGCATCCGGAATTTCCCTGTGCAATCGTTGCAATTGTTCGAAGAACCGCATTTCAGGGCTACCGTTCATCAATGCGATTTCTTTGCCCGAAAGCGTGTCCAACGCATTTTTCGTTAGGGTGCCTAGCGTGTCCCATCGATTTTCGTCCCCATCGGCGAATACCTCGAATCGGGGCAAGATCGGTATGGTCAGGTCAGAAAAAAACAATCCCCTTGTTGGATGTGTTTGGGTCTTCGTGTTCCCGATGACGGCTTCGTCCGCGAATCCAGAATGCCGAACAAGGCCTTGTGGAAGTGTGACAGTTCCTCTTTTGATGGTATGTGCTTCTTTTTCATTCATCGCTATCCTTTGGTTCCCGCTATGGTCTTGAACATAATTTCATGACGACCCTCGACAATGCCATTGTCCACGATCTTGGCGTTGGTCAGTTCGGGATACACCGAGGCATAGTGGTCTTTGATTTGATCCGGTGTCCAGTTCGGGTCGATGTCGTCCAAGACGGATTCACCCGAAACGTTCTTTAGCATAAATTTTCGTTCCAATCCTAATACTTCCATAATGCTTGTGGGTTAAAAAAAGGTGGGTTGTTGATAGGCTTTCATATCCTCGATGGTTTTTTTTGCCAAAGCGTCGTTTTCATCGAGTTCCAGTACTTTGTTGGCCAGATCCACGGCCTTCTCGTGTTCGACCATAGGGTTAAATTTCTTGCCCTTGACCAGTTCCTTTAGGTCGGACAGGGCCTTTTTCTTTTTCTCCTTGCGGTCGTTCGCCATTTTGGTCTTTTCTTCGGCCTTTTTCAGGTTGCTGAGATAGCCGTTGGCATTGTCGAACAGGACTTTTGTTTCCTGCATGGGTTTCCCCAACCGATCCAAAAAGACGGTATCGATTTCCTCGATACTGCCCTTGAGCGTGAAGGGCCTTATCGCTTTCAGGGCGTTGTCGCCCTCCGATGCCTTTGGGAGCAGGGAGACCGCACAGTTCGTACCGTGAAAGGAGACCGATATGGAGAATTGCCCGATGCCCGTCCTGCCCAAAGATTTAAAGAATGTTTCCATAGGTATTGCTTTTAATTGTTGTTACAAGATACCCCCAAGAACCTTTAAAACATTGAATATTAAGGGTTTAAACCACAATCGGCTTCTCCTTCCCCTAACCACAGAATACGCCCCGAAGGGGCGTTGAAACCGGTGTCTGCCTATTGGAGTTGGGCGGTGTAGTTGTACTTATCTGGATGAGCTTTGAGCGCCTATTAAATTTTTATGGAAATAATTGGCGATAGCTTTCTGGAGATCGAGGAAGTGATAATGTATTTATCTATTAAAATGTCTTATAAAAGGTCAATTAACGAGAATACTAAAAAAGACCAGGGTTGGGACACCTTGACAGAAGCAATAGCATTACGTTTAAACAGTCCCGTAAAATTCGCCGTTTTCTGGAACACTTACTGTTATCTTCTTCAACTCAATTAATTGGTTTTTATGTCTGGGAGAATTATCGCATTAATTCAATACTTTTATTGTAGGTATACTGCGTTTATATTCAATGATTGATGATATATTCTTGTTGTGCCTCATACAAAAGAAAATAAATGCAAGAATTAGAATCATTACAGAACATATTTAAAAACAGGATTTTCAAAATCCCGGACTACCAACGTGGATACGCTTGGACTACAAGACAATTAAAAGACTTTTGGGAAGATGTGGTAAACCTGCCACATGACAGATTTCACTATACAGGACTTCTATCTTTGAAAAAATTGGATAGACAAACTTGGTCTTCTTGGAATGACGAAAAATGGCTGATTGAAGATAGAGGCTATAAACCATTTCACATCGTTGATGGACAACAAAGGCTGACAACCTTTGTGATTTTTATTCAAGTTATTTCTGAATTGCTGAAAGAACTACCTTCAAATTCAGAGAATAAGGAAGATGATATTTATTTAGGTTCTTTCAGCTTGAAAGCTATCAAAGAATCATACCTTGTAATTGAGAAACCACCACAATTTATTATCAAGACATACAAATTTGGATACGAAACAGACAATCCAAGTTTCAAATTCCTAAAGCATAGGATTTTTCTTGAACGTAACAGCGGAAGTATTCAGGAAACCTTTTACACACTAAACCTTGAAAATTCTAAGAAGTTTTTCAAAGAGAATCTGGCCGAATTCTATAATGAGTATGGTCTGTCCGAAATTGAATCACTCTTTAAAAAGCTGACGCAAAACCTAATGTTTAACGTCTATGAAATTAGTGATGACTTTGATGTTTTTGTCGCTTTTGAAACAATGAACAATCGAGGGAAAAAGCTTTCCAACCTAGAACTACTAAAAAACAGACTAATATACCTCACAACACTATATGAAGAGGATGAACTGAAACCAGACGAACGAACTTCACTTAGAGAAAAAATCAATGACGCTTGGAAAGAGGTATATTATCAGTTAGGCAGAAATAAGAAATATCCCTTAAATGATGACGATTTTCTTGTAGCTCATTGGATCATGTATTTCCAATACTCAAGGGAAAAAGGAGACGATTACATTCGTTTTCTTCTTGAACAAAAATTTACTCCTCAAAATATCTACGCAAAAACAGAAGTAAAAGTAAGTTCCATACAAGAATTTGAGGAAATCAAAGAGAATGAAGAAACTGACCAAGAAGAAGTTGAAACAAACGGAAATGGAGAAGAAAAAACCGTTCTTCGCTCTAAACTTACACCGAAAGAAATTGAGGACTATGTAAATAGTCTTAAATCCGCAGCAGTTCATTGGTACAACACACATCATCCAGTAAATAATCCTGACCTACCAGAGATAGAACGACTTTGGATTGACCGTTTGAATCGTATTGGAATCATTTATTTTCGTCCATTAGTCACAGTTTCTTACTTGTCAAAGATGGAAACTGTTGATAGAGTTGGACTTTTTAAAGCAATTGAACGTTTCATATTCGTAACCTTCCGACTCAGTAGAGCTTTTTCAACTTATAGAAATAGTGAATTCTATCGAGCAGCAAGACAATTAAGGAATAATGAACTCTCGATTGATACGATAATTGTAAGATTGAATGAACGAATGAGCTACTGTTTCTACACGCCCGAAGAATCAGAAGAAACCTATTTTGACTATACATACTTTCAAAAATTCATTGAGAAGAAGTTTAAAAGTGGTGGTGGTTTCTACAATTGGAACGGCTTAAGATATTTCCTCTATGAGTATGAAATGGAAAAAGTACGACAAAGAGGTAGCCAAAAGATAGATTGGAAACTGTTTGTAAAAGGAGAAAAGGATAAAATATCAATCGAGCACATTTACCCTCAAACTCCTGACAAGAAGTGTTGGAAAGAAAGTTTTAGAGAATACAAAAAACAAGAACGACATTATTTTCAAGGCACATTAGGAAATCTTCTCCCCTTGTCTCAAAGCATCAATTCTAGTTTGCAAAATGACTGTTTTGTTAACAAGAAAAACCCGAAATACAATGATAGAAAAGACAAAATCAGACAAGGTTATTCAGACGGTTCACATTCAGAGATAGAAGTTTCAAATTATCCTGATTGGAACGCAGACACAATTTTGGAAAGAAGCATAAAGCTATTAGAATTTATGGAAAAGAGATGGGACTTAAAATTTGAGGACGAAAGGTCAATGGAGGAACTGCTTTTCTTGGATTTTATGTACGAGGAAGAAATTGAAGAAACGAAATAAAAGTACGAGGGACATCGATGGCCATGCGTAATGCTGGCGGAACTGCTAACATGAAACCGGGAACATTTAATAAACTAAGTGCTGAACGGAAAGGAAAGTGTCTTGAGATTCCGCACTACGCATAGCCGAGACTTTTCTACATATTGTGTAAATCGTGCTTCTAGATTCAATGACTTAAAGCATAGGCAGCACATTCGTTTTTTTGCCGACAGACACAATCCAACGCTAAAAAACAAAAGAACCGCTTCTTTCCTTACTTATATTATTGCCTAACAATCAAGAAAGGTTTTTTAACTAATCAATATACTTCACTAATTTTGTCATCAGTTGACAAGTCAAAATATTCAAGTCAAATGAAGAAACATTTTGGAGAATACATCAGACAACTAAGAACCGATAAGGGGTTTACGTTAACTCAGTTAGGTGCAAAACTCGAATTAGATTCAGCAAATTTGAGTAAAATAGAGAATGGAAAAAGGGATTTTGATGAAAAACGATTAAACCTTTTAGCCTCTGTATTTAATTTAAACTTAGATGAATTAAGGATTGAATTTCTTAGTCAAGTGATTGCAAAAAAAATTTACGAAAGTAGTTGCTCACTTGATGTTCTTCAAGTAGCAGAAAAAAAAGTTAATTATTTACGTCAAGCTAACGTAAAACAAAAAAGTTTAAAGTTTTAACTAATAGTAAACCAAGAAGTTATTACTACAAACGACAATTTAGCGAATGAGAAATAAAATATTTATAAGCCACGCAACACCCGATGACAATGATTTTACTAGATGGTTAGCGTTAAAACTAATTGGATTAGGTTACGAAGTTTGGTGTGACATTCTTTTTTTAGATAAAGGGGTTGATTTCTGGAGCAATATCGAAAAAGTTATAAGAGAAGATACCTGTAAATTTTTACTTGTTTCATCATCTTATTCAAATCAACGCGAAGGTGTTCTTAAAGAATTAGCAGTTGCAGCAAAAGTAAAAAAGCAACTGAAAGATGATAAGTTCATTATTCCATTAGCAATTGATGAACAACTATCTTACGATGATATTAATATTGATATTGTTAGGCTTAACGCTATCGATTTTAAAATGTCTTGGGCAAGAGGTTTGAAAGATATATTAGAAGCGTTCGAAAAACAAAAAGTTCCAAAAGAAGTTGCTGACGCTTCAAAAAGTAATTTACTTTATCAACAAATTTTTCTGCACGATAAAAGTGTAATTGAAAAAGAAGAAATTTATGACTCAAATTGGCTTTCGATATTGTCCTTTCCTGAAGAGTTAAGATTTCACGAATACAATTGGATGCTTCCTAAAAGATTTGACGTAAGAGAACTGACGTTTCCTGCTGTTCGTTACAAAAATTATCTCTGTACGTTCGCTTGGGCCTACGACTTTACATATCATTTACCTAAAACAGAAACATATCATAAGAGCAAAACAATTAGGATACCAACAGAGGAAATTTTATCAGGAAGTTATGATTCTAATTTTATTAGAAATGCAGAATGTAAAAGGCTAATAGTACAACTTCTTAATAAAGCATTTGAATTAAGGATGAAAGATAAAGAAGTTCAAGAATATGAAATGTCTAATAAAACCGCATATTGGCTCGAAAAAGGTAAGTTAGAAAAAGACAAATTTGAGAAAACCATGTTAGTCGGAAAGCAAAAAGATAAAAATTGGCATTTCGGAATTTCTGGAGCTTCAAAACTTTATCCCTTTCCCGTATTAATGATTTCATCACACATATTTTTTACGGCAGACGGAAAAAAATTGATTGACTCTTCAAGCGTTCAACATTCATCAAGAAGAAGACAAGGTAAAAACTGGTGGAATAATACTTGGAGAACCAAACTATTGGCATTTATTAAATATTTATCCGACGATGACACTTCCTTTTATTTAGAAATGGGTAGTGAAGAGAAAGTTTTTGTATCCAATGAACCAGTAAAATTTAAAGGTAACGTAAGCTATAATATTCCTGAAAAAAATACTCTTGAAGAAGAAGCTGAATTATCGGGCTTTAACCAAGGCGAAGATATCGAGGAGCTGGAAGAGTTGATTGAAAATTTAGAAGCTGAATGAAAGAACTTATATACATCGAAGAACCAAAAATACTATTTGCACACGGTCAAAAATGTACTGACGCCAGAGATGGACTTGCCTTATTTGGCCCATTAAATAATCTTTATGGCATTAAGAGTGGCGTTATTGGTACTAAACAAGGACTGAAAATATTTAGAGATTATTTAGACCACATACAAAAACCAATCTATAATAGTAACAGTATTACTAGACCGATGTTTCCCGGTTTTGAAGCTGTTTTCGATTGTAAATGGGAATCCACAGGAATCACATTTAAAGAAGTTACAAATGAAGATATTGGTAAATTTCTTTACAATAGCAGTACGCATAAGCGAACTTACGACTTAGTTTCCCTTTTTATAGACAAGATCATTTCTGCTAATAAAAATGAAGATGAAAATGTCGATGTATGGTTCGTCATTGTTCCAGATGAAATTTATAAATATTGCAGACCAAATTCAGTACTTCCCAAAGAAATGGTTCAGACTAAGGCACTAATGTCTAAATCAAAAGCAAAATCTTTCAGGTATGAACCATCACTATTCCCAGATATCAACATAGAATTAAAAGAACAAGAAAAAGAGGCTGAAACTTATAATTATGACGCACAGTTTCACGACCAATTTAAGGCAAGATTATTGAAACACACCATACCAACACAAATTTTTAGAGAAAGTACGTTGGCTTGGCGCGATTTCAAAAATGCATTTGGTCTGCCAATTAGAGATTTTTCTAAAATTGAAGGGCATTTGGCTTGGACAATTTCAACAGCTGCGTTTTACAAAGCTGGAGGTAAACCTTGGAAATTATCTGATGTCCGAAATGGAGTATGCTATCTTGGTTTAGTTTATAAAAAAGTTGAAAAAAGTAAAAACCCAAGAAATGCTTGTTGTGCAGCTCAAATGTTTTTAGATAATGGAGATGGTACGGTTTTTAAAGGAGAAGTTGGACCTTGGTACAATCCTAAAAATGGACAGTATCATTTAGAACCTAAAGAAGCGAAGGCTCTGTTAAGTCAATCCTTACAATCCTATAAAGAACAGATTGGAGAATATCCTAAAGAGGTATTCATTCACGCAAAAACAAGGTTTAATCATCAAGAATGGGATGCATTTTTAGAAGTGACACCAAAAGAAACTAATCTTGTCGGAGTAACCATTTCAAAAACAAAACCACTCAAATTATACAAAACTGAGGGAGATTATACAATTTTAAGAGGAAATGCATATGTAGTTAACGAGAGAAGTGCCTTTCTATGGACTGTGGGCTATGTTCCTAAAATACAAACTGCATTATCAATGGAGGTTCCTAATCCTTTATTTATAGAAATAAATAAAGGAGAAGCAGATATAAAACAAGTTTTAAAGGATATTTTATCTTTAACTAAATTGAATTATAATGCCTGCATTTTTGCAGATGGTGAACCTGTAACGTTAAGATTTGCGGACAAGATTGGAGAAATACTTACTGCGAGTACTGACATAAAAACACCGCCTTTAGCATTTAAATATTATATCTAATGCCAACGGACGAAACGAAACTGAATTAATATGCTGAAAAAAATTACACTGAAAGGAAAATAGATAAAAGTGTTGGTCTTACCACCAACCAACCCAATTCAGATTAATTCCGGTTCAACTTCAACCTCAGTACTCTAATATAGTCGCTAGTTGCAACTTCTAAAATAGCCGCTCATTTATTGTCGGCGAGATATTGGATTTGCAATATTAGGTTTTGCGCAGGATCAGACCTTCACCGCCCTTTTTCGTTTGAGGTCTTTGATATCTTGTTTTAAAACCTGCATTTTGGCCGTCTTTTCCCGAGGGAAGCCAATGGCCGTTTTCTTTCTATGGGTTTCCATCGAACGTAGGTTATAGTCCAGATCGAATTTTTTGGATTTGACTTCCCGCTGTACCTTTTGACATAGTTTAACGAATTGCAGGGCCACTTTTTCCGGGTCGAAACGTTGCTGTTTTCTGCCGGCGATGTGGATATTCCTAAACTCTAGCCGATAGCAATAGAGATAATTGTGGTTTGAGGGAACATATTCCGCTTGAAAGACCAAATTGGCGTTCAGGGTTTGCAAGCGGGCAACTTGTTTCTGCTTTTGTATGTTAAGGTTCAAATTCGACCGTTCGACCATCGCCAGTCCCAATCCATTGAAAAATGTTTTGGGTTCCCTTATGTTTTGGACACTCGATTCGAGTTCGGAACCCGAAACGAGACCTAGCAAACTTCTTTGCAACTGGTCCATATCCTCAGGTTCGATTTCATCCATGGGCAGGTTCAGGTTACTAATCGTATTTTGCGCCCTCTCCAAATCGGCCACTTGGGAAACAATATGTTTGTTTTCCTTTTCGATGCGCTCGATGGCCTTAAAGGAATTGGCCTTGTTGAGCTCGTGCAACCGCTTTTGCGATTGTAGAAACTTTAGGTCATCGGAAAGCTTGACCAGTTGAAACTGGTCCATATCCCCAATCAACGCGGCCTGCATCTGTTCATAGGACAGGCTCTTGTCATCGGGAACGAGGTCGTCATAAATGCGCTTGTTCGGATCGGCCTCCCTGATCTGTTCCCGAAATCTTTCTTTATGGGTATTCAACGAATAGGAAAAGATGTCCGTGGAATCCTTGATGCCGTAGAATCGCTCCACCACCGTATTGCCATAGATTTGGGCCACTTCATTTCCCTTTCGCAGGCCCCGTCCGGCACGTTGGTCGAAGGCATCTGGGGAATAGGGAATGTCCATATGGAAGATGCCCACGACCCGTTTTTGGATGTTCGTGCCCGTACCCAATACCTGTGTACTGCCGAGCGCTACCCTAATCTCGCCATTTCGTATCTTTTCTTGCATGAAATCCGTTTTGTTCTTCGCCTTTTCCTCTTGTGCCAAGGCAATTTCATGGGCTGGAATGCCATAGTCTTCCCGAAGGATTTCACGGACAGTTTCATACGAGTTATATTGTCCAGGTTTCCAAACGTTCAGGTCGGAGAACACCAAGCACACCCCTTTGTGTTCCGATGTTTTTTTATAAAGCCCGGCGACATCCCGGCACAGACGCTGGAGTTTGAACTGATCGAGTTCCGAAAAATCGATGGCGAGATTGTCCTTTGCCAAAGGGTCGATCAAAAGGGACCGATTGATATTGAGTGCCGTTATGTGGGCAGACTTCATTTGATCCTCGTTGTAAATGGGAACCTTGAACAGGGCATTTTGGTTCCGATCCTTGGTAAACCTGAGCGAGGCCTGTTTGAGTTCCTCATATGCCGGTGTCGACTCTAAAATGATAAATTCCCTATCAACCTCAAGGTTATGGGTCTTGAATTGTTTGTCCCTACAGATATGGGTAAAGGAGTTGTACATCTTGCTCAGTTCGGGCAGGTTGGTGTAGTATCGAAATCGCGCGTGCATCCTAGGATCGCCAAAAATGTTCGGTTCTATGCTAACGCTCTGCTTCAGGAAAATCGAGGCCCAGGCATCGAAATTGAAGATGTTCTTGCGCTTCAGTGCCGCAGGGGTAAGGTAGCGCTGGTAGGCATACAGTTCGGTGACCGAGTTTTTCAAAGGGGTACCACTATAAAAAAAGATATTTTTATCGGCACCCATGCGGTGATGGATGGACTTTATACTGATTTCGAGGTCTAGGTTCCTTTGGCTATCCGAATGGTTGTTGAGGCCGGAAACGTTCTGGTGTCGGGTCGTGAAACCGATGTTCTTGAAATAATGGGCCTCGTCGATCATCAAGGCCTCGATGCCCAGCTCGGTCAGGGTCGTTTCCGTCTCCCCGGACCGTTCCTCCAATTTTTTAAGGGTCGCCTGTAGCTTGTCCTCCAAATGTTCCTTCCTTTTGATCAGGCCCTTGATAAGTTTTTTGGATTCCTTGATATTTCCGTATTCCCTCGCAGTTTGCAGGTCCTGTTCGATCATGTCGATTTTTTCCCCAAGGATATCCATGACGAAATGCCTTGATTTGGGAATCTGTTTTAGATGGCCGTGCTCGGCGATGATAAGGTCGATCGCCCCATGGTTTTTGATCGTTCTCAATGTTTTGGTCCTTTTGCCCTTTGCCATGTTCTTCGAACTTAATCGGAGGATGTTCAGTTGAGGAAAATTGGCCCTGATCTCGGCCTCGATCTGGGGGGCTACGCTTTTTAAAGTCAGTAACAGGGTTCTCCTGCTTTTCCCGTGCTGTTTCAGTTTATGGGCCAGCATCGCCATGGATAGGGTCTTGCCCTTGCCGACCTGATGATCGTTCAGGGCACTACCCCTAGTAAGACCGAAGAGGGTGGAGTCAATCTGATGTTGGTAGGGCGGGTAGACCAAGGTATCGGGAAAGGTGAGCCATCCCTTGGGCACCGTGATATTGACATCGGCCAAAAAGGCCTGGTAATAGTTGTTCTCAATGGTGGCCTTCAACTCTTGCCGCCCTTCGATAAAGGACTTGAAGTGGAGCTGCAGCTCCTCGTAAAGATTTTGGGCCATCAAGGTGGCATCCTTGTCCAATTTCCTAATGGTATTTCCCGATCGGTCCTTGTACGAAGTGAAAATGACCGGATACCTATTTTCCGCAAAATGTTGCAATATCCGTTTATAGTTCGCCTTGACCTCATGGCGGAGCACCACACTGAATCGTTCGTGGGCCTCTTGGTTAAAGTCCCTTGGGAACATCAAGGTCAAGGTGGAGTTGAACTGCGCCATATTGATCTGTACCTTCTCGCCTATGAGTTCCTCCAAAAAGGACTCTTTTGCGGAAATAGGAATAAAATGGCTTTCGAAATTGAACTCGATATCGTCCAGGTCCAACTTTGCGGGAAGCAGTTCCGTCAATGCCCGTTCCATTTTTTCCGTTTCGATTTCGAATGGTGGAGGATGGTTCCCGACATACTCGATCTTATCCTGGATATAGCCACTCGAAAATAGGAAATAGGGCACCACTGCATAGCCCGTTTCGGATTCCCTATCGGGTTCCAAAAAAAAGGAACGGGTCTCCAACCCGTCAAGCAAAAGTTCCTTTTCGGTGGTCTTAAAGGCTCTTGTGATGGCTGCTATATCGATCTGTCCGTTATGGTCAAATTGGTAGCGCGCCATTTGTTCGGGATTCTCGAATCTGGGTTCCTTTGAGTCGGATGTATCTGTGCCAATTTCAGCAGAAGCGGTTTCATCGGGTTTGGTTTTGGCGCGGGGAGCCTTTAGAAATCGTTTCAAGGTGAACGACGGATTTTTGCCATAACCCTTTCCGTCCTCCTTTTTCTCAAACTGTTGGCGGACCTGCTCGAAATAATGGTCGTCCTTCAGAAATATGAGATGCCCCTTTAGGAATCCCCACTTAAAATGGAAGGTGTCCAATTGGTAGTCCAAGTCCTGGAAGCGTCGGGCAACTTCTTGCTCCGGAAGTTCCCTTTTTTCGATATTGAGGTTGAGCAGTACGAGCTCGTTCCGCATACGGGCATAGTCCGCCACCAATTCCCTGATTTTATGGGGTACCTTTCTTGTGCTCTGTGGGTCGGTGTAAAACAAAACTTCGCCCTTCTTGTTAAAATTGTAGGTACCAAAAAACAATCGGGAGTATTGTTTGGCTTCTTTATCGTGCAAGGCAATCGGAGGTAAAACCGTATCGACGATAGGAGGCGTTGGTGGTGCCGTTGATTCCTCTTTTGTTGTCGTAATTTTTGATACTCTCGGTTTTTCTTGTATATCGGAAGGTGAGTGACCGACCTCGAACTTGAAACCATCGGATTGTCCTTCCAGAAATTTGGACAGGGATATTTCGTTAGGTTCAACGATAATGCTTGGCCTGTTGTGGAAAAAACCCAGCTTGGGCATACCATGGACGTTCTGCGGGTTGTTCTTAAAAAAACGATTGGTCAGAAAGGATTGACCTTCCAGTTCAACGGCTTCGGTTTCCGCAAAATCCATTTCGTCGGCGGATAGCGTTTTTTTGTTGGAAGTCCTACGGTACACCAATAGATCGGATACGACCTTGGTGCCCTCGTTGGTGAACAGGTCCGTGTTGAAACGGTTGGCCAGGAGCAAGTCGTTCTCCAATAATATAGACTCCCTAAAATCATTGTAGGCACTTCGCTCGGCAAAGGCGGAAGAGGTAACCAAGGCCGTGATTCCCCCGTGGCGTACCATCGTCGGGGCATAAAAATTAAAATAATTGCCCACATTCTTGAGCGGACCTTCCGTCAGGTAATCGTGTCGGTAGGCCCTGGTGATGGGAATGTCGCCAAATGGGATATTGGTCATGACCAAATCGAAGCGGGTCTTATCCCCCCGATCCAGAAAGAAATCCTCAAAAGTGGTGTTCAGTACGGTTACACGGTCGTGTTTATGGTTGTTGGCCTTGAGGATCTCAAAGGATAGGATATCAGGTTCCAAAGCTGTGATATGGGCTTCGGGGAACGCCTTTTTTAATTCCTGTACATAGGCCCCATTGCCCGCCGAGGGTTCCAGTATGGTCTTGGGTTCAAACCCATTTTTCTTTAGAAGACCGATCTTAAATTCGATTATGGTCTTGGGCGTGTAGTAACTGGTCAGATGGTACCGCCGCAACGAATCCAGAATTTCCTTAAAGGTTTCTGGAAAAGCCTGTTCAATCGTCCGCAATAACTGTTTCCCTTGCTCTTCATTTCCGGAGGCGGGATAGAACAACAGCTCCCCCAACTTGGCAAGTCCGGAATTGTTGATATAATAGTTCTTGGGATTCGATGCCTTTATCAAGGCAACGATCTGGGCCAAATGTTCCTGTTTCATCCCGGACTATTGAAGCGATTTCAGGATGGCCGCCCTGCCCTCGGCGTGTTTTTCGTTCAAGGCCTGATAGATATCCGACAGGGCTTCATTGGCATGCTCCAGCGCAAGGGGCCCAATGTGGCCGTCCTCAAGAAACTGTCCCTGTAATTTGGCGTGCAGGAGATAGGCATTGATGGCAAAATCAAAACGGTATTCCGCAGCATCCAAACGGGCGGTCAGGTTCGGATAGGCCTCCAACGCGTAAAAACAAAAATGAAGGTCGGGACCACATTCCCCATTGGCAAGCTGGCGCTCCCAGTTCTTGATCGTTTCCGGGTGTTCGGCCCGAAATTTTTGGGTTTCCGAAGTAAGTAAGAGTTCTTCCTGTGTCATGGATTGTATTTTTTAAGGTTTGTTTGACAGTGTAAAATCAATTGTGTTTTCAATGTTTCGCCATGGAGTTTCGTTCAATTCGATAAGGTGTTCGTACAAGGCGTTCTTGAACAGCATCACACCGTCAAGTGAATCGAAGCGATGGAAAACGTGTCGACCCTTTTCGGAGCGAATAAATAGTACATAGGCCTGCTGCTCGGTACTTTCGCTCCATGGTTGTAATACTTCTGAAATAAAATCCAACAACGTGGTAATACTCTCCATAAGGAAAGCATCCCGTAGTAATGGACGGCCATTTGTATCGAAAATCGTTATCTCAAAAAACATGGTTCAAATGGAAATTTTAATTTGTCTTTTTTTCTTTGTCCCCAATGGTTCCAAGGGATTGGTATGGTTCATATATTCCCTATAGCTATGGTAGTATTCGGGATGTTTGCTTTTTAGATTGACAATGGGCCTATATTCCTTGAGTTCTGGTTTCTTGCCGTTCTTCGACAATGCAAAGTAGGTTTTGCCCGAACCGTAGTGCTTTTTTAGCAGTAGGGTATCATTGGTCTGCCGCAAGGGAATCTTGTCCACATCTATGAGAAAGTCCTTCTTCTCGATAAGGTTTTTGACGACCCAGTACTTTAACCGTTTCGGGGCGTTTTTGGATTCCAAAAAATCATCGAGCAATGTCCATTGCTTTAAAACATCGATACCTCCCACACTGTCCGTAGCCTTTAGGTATAATCTGTTCCCATGAATGCCTAGGGAAACGCCGTATTTGGTTTCGGCCAAAACGGTTATCGATTTTTGTCCAAGCAGGGTACGGAATTCGCCTACCGAGAGATATAGGCGATTTTTTTCATTGGCGACTTTTAGATAGGGTACCAGTACGACAACATTTTTTCCTAGGGTTGCTGGAACGAAAAGTCCCTCCAAACCTTGTTCGACCTGAATAGGCAACGTTTTGGAAAATTTGGGTAGTTTATCGCCAGGCGGCACCAGAGTTTGGATACCATTTTGCAGATGTCGATTATACGAGTAAATATTTCGTAAAGTTTCATTGAATAGGTGGAGCAGCCTGTTTTTGGTCTGCATATCCAAATGGTCGACATCCCTTTGGAAATACCTGTGCTTCATAAACAAATGATCGGATCTGGAAGGATACAGGTGTTGAACCCTTTCCTTTAGTAGCGAAATGGAATAGTTGCGCCAGACCGGACAATTGTTCACATGGGTAAAAGATATATAAGTCCTATTCTCTACCCTATGATACCCCAATAACAGTTTCATCAACTTATTTTCGTTTTCATGGATGGATATGCGACCTATAGGGGTAATATTCCGGTCTTTTTGGAACAGCTGGTCTTTACTTTTTAAAAGGGCCAACTGCTCTTTCAATGCCGTATTGATAAAACCCGATTCGGCCAATTTGAGATCACGGACATATCGCAACTTTCTGAGGTCGTTCAATTGATCGGTCGGAACGGCCTTAAATTCAAATTTTTTAAATGCACTGAAGTCGGGGTCCAAAAATTGGGACACCAAATTTTTGATCCTGTGGAAGAGTTTAATGGAATTGCGAATAGTGAGATACGATTTCATGGCTATCGGTTCAATCGATTTTTAAATTGGAATACGCCTCATACTTTATATTGAAGGAAGATGCGGGATTTACCCTCTTTCCGTCCTTGATGACCTCGTAGTGCAAATGGGGTCCAGTGGAAATCCCCGTATTCCCAACGGTTCCAATAAAATCATGGGCATCGAGTACTTCCCCGAGTTCGACCGCCACGGATTCCATATGCCCGTATAGGGTACTGAAACCATAGGCATGTGAAATGATAACATGCAGGCCATGCCCATTGGGATCGTTTTCGATATGGGCCACCCTTCCGGCAGCCGTACAATAGATCGGGGTATCCTTTTCCGCCGCCAAATCGACCCCAAAATGCTTCCTAGTGACCCGATGGATGGGATGGTGCCGGTTTCCATAGGAACTTGAGAGAACATAGTGCTCCCGGAACAGGGGAACCGTCGAGGGCACACTGTCCAAGATTTCCGGGCGCAAGGGCAAAAACGGTTTTAACCGGTCCATTTGCTCGAAATTTTCCAAGTCGTGCAATAATTCGTTGAGCCGTTGATAGATCAGGTCTTCCCTTGATTCCTCGGTCATGGGTTTGTTTATTTGCCTTGTTAGCTTTCCAAGGTCTTTGGTATTTTGGGGATTATTGTAAAAAAATCGATTGGCGGCGATACAAAGAAAGAACACCCCGACAAAAATCCAGTAACTGCTGTTCTGTGGGGTAAAATGACCGCTATCCGTGGAATTGGTGATGCCGCCCACTTTTTGGGCGTATCCCTTTATCCAACCGATCGAAGATTTTTTAATGTTCTTCCATGTGCTCATAACGAATTTATTGCGAAGAATCTTGACAAAATTTTGATTATTACAAATTTTAATTATATTTGTAGTAATTATTGCAAATATATGTAATTTTTACAAAAATGAATAACACATGGCGAAAATTTGATGCAACGCTGGATCTACCGGCCCTAATGGATTATTTTGGGCTTGTGGTGCAACGAAAAACGAGTACCATTATATGCTACCAAATCGGGAAGGAGCAGTATATCGTCATAAGGACCGAGTTCGGATATCGCTATTACAAACCGAGCAGACCCAAGACAAAACTGACCGTTTTTGACTTTATATTGGAACGGCTTTCCCGAACGGATGCAGAGGCGAGAACAGGTCTGTGGACCAAAATCGAGGATTTTTATTCGGAACTTAAAAAAAAACCGGAATTTTTTCTAAATAACGGCTCCAAAAATTCACTTGAAATTGTTGACATCGGTTTCAACCACTTTGAACCGCTCAACGAGGAACTTTCCCTAAGGCCGAAAAGCCTAGCGGGCGACGGCTCCGACATTTTCCAAGATTGTATCTACGAAAATCCGGAGGGCCAATTGTATTTCCCCTATCGAAACTTGGCCAACACACTTACGGGATATGCCATGGACAAGGATGGGAAGCTTTCCCTGATAGCGGAAAGCGATATTTCCAAATCCGTTTGGTTCAGTAAGGTACCCGATACCATCAAGCATTTGGTGGTACTCCGCAACCCTATGGAGGCCATGGCCTTTCATCGAAGGTTCCAATTGAAGGATGTGGTCTATCTCACGCTCTCCGACATCAATTATGAGACCTCAAAATTACTGGTGCAGATTTTAAAGCGTACCAAACTGAAAAAAATGGTCCTCAGTTTTACCGGATCCTCCAAGATCGAGGGCTATATCCATGACCTGATGCTCATTTCCTTTATCAACGATTCGCGCTTTCTGTTCAGGGTGGGCAAGGACCATTTGGCCGTCCGCTTCGATCCCGAAGGGCAGAAACCGTTGGCAAAGCTGCACAATGAGGTACTGAAATACAACGGTAGCTTGGCGAAGGAGTATATCAAATACAACAAAGTTCCCGACCAATCGCTCCTTAACAGGAAGAGCATCGTGCTGACCAAGGAAAAGCAGTGGGTATCGTGCCGTATTCCCTTTGAGGTCAACGCACTTCGCTATTTTCTCTGGAGCTATTACCGAAACTATATGGACAAGACCGTTGAGATTGTTAAGCCCGTACTCGCCAATTGGAGGCTCGAGTTCGAAGTGAACGGGGCCTACGGCGGAACCGAAAAATTAAAGGCCTTTAGGATGGCCGTATAAATAAAGGGGGCGCTCCCGCCCCCTTCAATCCTTAATTCCGGACATGAAAAATGGAAATGTCATATCCAGAATTACAAAGTTAACAATTACTTATTAATCCTTAATTTAAAACTTGAAAAATGGAAAAACAAGCAGAAAAGGTTTTCGTAAAAGTGAACCAACGGTGGCAGCGGGCTACCGTAACCGGAGAAAAGGACGGAAAGGTATCCGTTATGACCAATGACGGACAGTCGTTCAAACTGACCAGAGACAAGAAATGGTTTGAACCTATCGAATCCAAGGACCAGAAATTCGCCTATCGGGATGTCAGGGAACAATTGGAGGGGCAGTACATCAGTTATAAGAAGCTCGCCCCGAACGTACGCACGAATCTGACCGAGGGACAGGAGTATTTCCACGAGTCCACCTATATCTCTGATGGCGAGCTCAAGGAAAGTGCCAAAATGATACAGATGGTCTATGACCGGAACTTGGGTTCCCGAATGGATGTCCAGTTCCGAAGAAATGAAATGGTGACCTTAGACGATGCATGGGCCTATAACCATAGTTTCAGTGCCGACGAGTTCGAGCGCATGGTGGACAAAAAGGAGTTTGTGCTGTTCCAGGGAAGCACGAACGACGGCGAAGTGTTCCAAAAACTGGCCTATTACGAGCCAAAGGTACAGGATATCCGTACCAAACCGGCACTTTCCACGAACACCTATTTTTATGGGCAAAAGTTGACCGCGAAACAGGCCGATGCACTCAACAGGGGCCAGGAGCTCGAAATGGTCATCAAGAGCAAAGTCCACGGGAACAAACCGTATTTGGTATCCTGGTCTCCGCGCCGACAGACCTTTATTACCAAAAAAGTCGATTTGGAAAAGGCCAAAAAGCTTGAGGTAAACCCTGGCGAAAAAAAAAAGTCGCGCAGCCGAGGCATGAAAGTCTGACCGATTGACCAAACAAAGGGCCGTCCATTACGGACGGCCTTCTTTTCATCGATACTCTCTACAAAAGTTAACAACGCGGGGGGAGACCCACGAGGTATTATTAATGAAATCAATTTAAAATATAGAGTAAAGTTTGGGACATATCCACATGGAATGCTCCCAAAAAAACCATGCCTATATGAAAAATTATGCCGAAAATCCGGAGCACTACAAACGGTTGATCGCCCAGATCGATCGTGAGGTCGATTTTCCCGGATACCTGATCGCACAGGGCTACCAATTGCTCAAGAAAAGTTCGGGTTCACAGGAATTTGGCAAGGAGGCGGAACGCCTCGTCCTACAGACAAAAAGAAATCCCGTAACCTATTTCAATCGCAACGACTCTTCGGACAAGGGGCGATTTTTCAAATACCTCCACAAACGCTCCGCCAATTTTTACGAAGCCGTAAAACAGGGACTGGGCATCATCCAAAGGGATTATCCCGAACCAACCACCGTTAAGGTGAGCCAAAAGAACAACAAGCGCATCAGCTTGGAAGATCGTTATCGTATCGGTCCCTTAACCAGACCGAACTATTTAATGGAAGGTCGCGGACTCTCCATAAACACCCTCCAATCCGAAGCCTTCAAGGGCAGGATCTTCAATGCCTTCCACGTCAGTGACAACAAGGGCCGCATCGCCAATATCGCCCTTCCCAAATATGGATTGGACGGTAACATCAAGAACTATACGCTTTATAATAGGCCCTATCGGGACAGAAAGGACGGAAAGGTGAAAAAGTTCCGGTTGTTCCTCAACGAGCGTTATGAATACCTTTTCGTTTCCAATCCAAATATCAATGCGGAAAAAATAGTTTGTGTCGAGAGCGGTTTCGATGCCATGGCCTACCATGAACTGCACGGTTGCCCAAAAATATTCTACATCTCCATGTCGGGCCATATCGACGAGCGGAAACTCGAACAGTTCCTCCAATGGAACCGTACGGTAGACCCTTCCCATACGCTCCCCCTTCATTTGGCCTTTGACCATGATATCGAGGGGATGCGCTACGACCTTATTCTTTTGAGCCATTGGATCAATCGAAAGTCCAACCGGGTATTCATCGAAACGGATTGGAAACGCCCCGTGATGCGTTTGAAACTAAACTATTTTTCCAAATCCATTGCTATCATGGAACGGGATACCGATTACATTAATGAACGGATTTCCAGAGGTTCCCACGGAATGCCCGAAGGTCTTCTAAAAGCCATCTGCTATCGCGACAAGGTGCTTTGGGAACTGGATTTGGAAAGGATAGTCTCCCTCCCCCAACATTCCAGAACCTATTGGCGGCTGGCAGTGGAGGCACTTTCAAAATGCTTCGCATCGGGCATCCTGAAAATGGACAAATGCCCCACCATGAAGGATTGGAACGAGGAACTGATCTCGGTAAAAAAAAAGTCCAGTTGTCGGCTAGTGAATCTACTTTAAAGACTGTCATGGACAGACCGAGGAAAACCCAAAAAAGAAAAGGGCATGCAAGATAAGAACAAGGGCTATATGGGCATGTACCTATCCGCCTTCCACTTCGCCATTATCCTGTTCCGGGAGCAATATGCCCTGTACATATTCCATTACGGGCATCAGGGATTCTTGGATAGCATCCATTCCTTTCTGGTACGGTCCGGGCTACCGTCCCAAGGCATGGTCGCCCGTCTGCTCTTGTTGGGACTTCTGATGGGCGGTATCATGATGTACCGTCCGGTTAAAAAAGAGGGGATCGACCGTAGAACAAGTGTTGCAGGCTTTCTTGCGTCCTTGGCCTTGCTGTTCGTTTCTTGGTGGTGCCACGGTGTTTCCGAGCTGGGGATGTGGGCCTCCATGATATTTCTTTCATTGGCCTACTTGGGATTGATGACCTTCGGGATGCGATTGTTCCAGTTTTTGGACTTCATGAACTTGGCAAAAAATGACCCCTTTAACGATACGAAGGAAACCTTCGAGCAGACGGGGACACGGATAGACACGCCCTATTCCGCCAACATCCCGTACACCTATTCCCACAATGGGAAACAAAGGAAGGGATGGATCAATTTTGTCAATCTTTTCAGGGCATTGTTGGTCATCGGCACTCCGGGGAGCGGCAAATCCTTTTCCGTTATCGAGGAAATCATGGCCCAGTTCATCGACAAGAAATACGCCATGGTCATCTACGATTTTAAGTTCGATACGCTGACCCGCAAGGCGTACGGTTATCTACAGGAGGCCATAAAAAAGCACGGCAACGATTCCGAAATACCCTTCCCTAAGCTCTACCGTATCTGTTTTGATGACCTTCGGATGACCCATCGGAACAACCCCATGGATCCCTATGGCCTGGTCAACCAGTCGGATGCCATCGATACGGCCACGACCCTTATGAAAAACCTCAATCCCGAATGGATTAAACGACAGGACTATTTTTCACGCAGTGCCATCAGTTATACAGGGGGCTGTATCTGGTACCTCAAGAAAAAATCGGAAGAAACCGGCAAATATCTTTGTACACCGGGGCATTTGGCCATTCTGACCACCGTAAAGATCGATATATTGATGGAAATCATGACCAAGGACGTAGAGGTACGCCAAATATTGGTTCCCTTTCGGGACGCATTGGAAAAGGAGGCCATGGAACAACTTTCGGGCCAGACCAGTACGGTCCAAATAAGCCTTTCCAGCATTGCGACCAAGGAAATCTTCTATGTGATGTCCGGCAATGACTTCAGTCTGGAAGTAAATGACGCCCGATATCCCAAAATCGTATCGCTACAGAACAATCCCGAACGGAAAGAGGTTTATTCCGCACCTTTGGGCCTGTACATGAACACTATTCTCAAGCGGGTAAACAAACCGGGCAAGCGGCATATGGCGTTACTTATCGACGAGGTACCCACCTTGTTCATCATGTTATTGCGGACCATTATCGATACCGGTAGGGAAAACAAGATCGCCACCATTTTGGGGCTTCAGAGCGTCGGACAGCTTATCCTGGATTACGGCCGGGAACTGGCCGATGTCATCTATGACAACTGTGCGAACCTTATCTGTGGTGCGGCCAAAGGCGAGACGGCCAAACGGTTGAGCGAGCTTTTCGGAAAGATCCATCAAGAAAAGGTCTCAAAGAACACGAGCAGTTCCGATGTAAGCACCAATCTGAGCACACAGATGATGGAGCTATTGCCCAAGAGCAAGATCGCATCCATGTCTACCGGACATTTCGCAGGGTTGGTGGCCGATACTTTCGAGCATCAGATCAAGGAAAAGAAATGTTATGGCCAGTTGCTCCCCGACATCGAAGGCAAGCGAAGGGCCATGAAACACAAGTTGCCCGTTGTCAAGGATTTCAAACCGGAGAATTTCGGGGAACTGTTCCAAGCGCAGATGAAGCTCATAGAGGAACTGGATTTACAGAAGAACGTCTCGGGCTTGTTTACCAAGGAAATCGGGTACATCGAATTTTATGGTACGCGTCTGGAAGAAACGGCCAAAAATGCATTTACCAATGGTACCAAACGCCGAATTTTTAAGGATGTGGTCAAGGAGCTTCGCCTGTTCGATTTCAGGGAGGATATTCTGGAACTACTGAATACTGGTCCAACAGGTGCCGATTGGCAAAGGTTATTGGCCTATATTGTGGAGGAATTTTTGGTACGTACGGAAATGGACCGTGTGGCCCAGGCCGAATTCGACAAGATTATCGGTGAAGTGGACTGCTTGGTAAAAGAGGAATATAAGGCCGTTACGGGAAAAGAGCTTGAGAGCGCCATATTTGACGAAAAGAAAATAAATGGTGAAATTGCAAAATCAATCGACAACTCCGAGGCGGCCGTAGAAAAATTCATGGACGATTTCGGGAAGGAACTTGATGAGTCCCTGTCCCAAAGTTTGGCAGCTTTGCAGGAAGAGACGGAGTATAATTTTGAAGAGGAATTTTCCTCGTATCCCATAGAAAATTTTGAATAATGGACATTGAATCGATCATCAATCTGGACTCCAAGGATTTGGGGTATATCGGGGAACGCTTAAAGGAAATACGTCTTGAACTGGTGGAATTGGACGATGTCGAAGACAAACGGTTCAGTCAGTTTTCGATGACCAATCTGAGCGATTACCTGAACATGGACCGTACAACTTTGGCCAATGTGGAGCGCGGTTCCTCAATGGTCAATTCCATCAAGATCATCCTCTATTTCTACAGTTTGGGCTATAATCCCATTTGGATTCTGTTACCCGATAACGAGTTCGTGCAAAAACGTAACCTTGGGGAAAATATGGTCTACCAAGAAGGACTTCGCGAGAAATACCTTGAGCTGGAGGAACGGGTTTCAGAGGCCATGAAGGATTTCAAATCGTCGTTATAAGTTTTGCAGTCGGCGTAATTTCTTGCCGTTAAAAAGATTTAGGTTCAATATCCCCATTATTGTCCGCAACAATCTACCTATGCTTTTTCAATTGCTGTATAGCAATGTCCATAGCATTATATAATCATTGCTATATAGCAAGGTATAATGCAATAGATATTCAATGCTATATATGGATATAGTTTCAAATGTTCATAGTGTCATATGGTCATATGATACTATGGTTTTAAAAAGTATATTTATGGAAACAAAAATAATTTCATGTACGGGGGAAAAGGGCGGTTGTGGCAAGACGACCCTGAATATCATCTTGGCCACCAACCTGTTCCACCTGTACCGGAAGAAAGTGGTATTGATCGATATGGACAATCCCCAGTACTCGGTCTACAAAAAGAGGAACCGAGATCTTGGACAGGTAGGCTCGACCGAAATGCCGATGTTTCCCGTGGAGCGGGCAACGGTCCAGACCTTGGAACCGCTGATCAAAAAATATTATGGTACCGTGGATTTTATCATCGTCGATTTCCCCGGAAACCTTAACGAGGAAATGGTAAGGGGGCTGCTGTATGTCGAACATATCTTCATTCCCTTTTTCCTTGACGAACTGGAAATCGACAGTACGGCGGTGTTCTACAAAACACTGCAACGGAACTATCTATGGAACGAAAATCGGGTACTGCGGTCCGTCAACCTGTTCTTCAACCGCTACGAGCTGGTCAAGGTCAATAAGTTCGATGCGGTGAGGAGAACCTTGGCAAAGGCGGGAATGCCCATGATGGAACAGGTCGTCATGGAACGGACTGTGTACAGGGAGCGATACCGGAATACCCTGATTCCCATTCCCCCGACAAAAGAGAACGGGGAACTGGGGCTAAAACGATTTATGGAAGAGGTCATGAGAATTTCAAAAAATTTAAAATGGGCAAAAAAGTAAACGTTAAGGACTTGCTGGAATCGGCCATCCTAGAGAATACGGATACCAAGGAAGAGGTCGAGGGACTTAGGGAACAACGGCACGGCACGGTCGGAAAAGTTGGAAAAAGTCCAATCCGGAAAAACAAAAGAAACGATGACTACGTTAGAGATGGTAACACGCGTGGGGCCACGGGACGTACATTTCCCTTGGCAAAGTTAAGCCGTAGGGAACAAAAGAAAGTAACGGATTTCGAGACGTTGCTGAAGCAAAACAATTATATCGACAAAAAGGAGCAATTTATCTTTAGATTGAGCAAGACCTGTTTCGAGGACTATGAGCGACTGGCCAGCGTATGCAGCTACAAGTTGGAAAAAAAGGTCTCGCGCAACGATATCATGCGAAAGGCCTTGGAGCTTTACCACCAAGAAAACATTCGGGAACTTCAACGAATTATCGACAAGATTTGAATTGGCAGTGGGAACATATCGTCTATGCCGTCATCGGTATCCTGTGCCTGTTGTGGTACCTATGGGTCTTTGTCATACTTAAAAAATCAAAAAACGAAAAAAATGTTCAGGAAAATGATTCATATATGCAAAAATCACATATATTTGTAAAAAATACATCTTCAAAGGATAAAGATATGGACCAGTTACTCAACCGTGTCGATGAGAATGAAACCAGCTCCGAGCTGTTGGATATTTTCAATGCGTCCGATAAAGATGTTCAGAATGAATCCTTAATTCCAGAACATGAAAAATTCAAGATTATCAAAAATTCCGAATCCCCTCCGGAACCGGAGGTGGACGATTCAGATTAACGTCTTCCTGACCCTACTTCTTATTGTTGCTTTCCATTCGGCCGGCTTTGCACAGATCGATGAACTGGTCGATCAGGTCAACGAGGCGGAACAGGGTACGGCACAGATAGGGAACAGTATTTTCCGTATCATAAAGATTGCCGCGGGCGTACTTCTGGCCATCGCGGCACTGGCCTTTCTCATCATCAGGGAACAGAACCAGGACATGGCCCGTAAAGTGGGCAACGCCATTGTGGGGCTCGTTATTTTCTACGGCCTTATCGAGATCGGGGAAAACTTGGCCAACTGATCATGGAAAACAAGCTGGTCAAAATTCCAAAGGCCCTGCAAAAGGACGTTTCCTTCTTTGGGCTTCGCGCCAAATATGTGGACCAAGCCTTTAAGGGCTCGTTCCTGTCCCTGATGGTAGGGCTGTTCCTCAGTACGGTCATCCCGACCTTTCTTAGCCTTTTGCTTTCCTTCTGTACCGCGGCCCTCTATATCGTACTCATGTTGTTCTATTCAAAGGCATACGGGGAAAATGGCTTTATCAAGTCCCGAGCGGACAGAAAGGGGCCGGATACCCTTAAAGGCCATGTCAACAAAAAAATGCTGGTGCTATGGAAAAAAGATTGAATCTTCTGGATGCCTTTCCCATTTATGGCTATGAGGCACCGATCTTGGTATCCAAGGAACGGGGTTGCCTGAGCATTCCGTTGCAATTGGAACTTCCCGAAATCTACACTTTGGACAGCAAGGATTATTTAAACCTGAACCGGATGGTCTCGGGTATCTTGGAAATCCTGGGCGAGAACTGTCTTTTGCACAAACAGGACCTCTTCTTCGGGGAAACCTATTCCATGGACCGACAACGGTTGGAACGGGATTTTTTTGAGTCGGAGGACGAACGCTATTTCAAGGACAGGCCCTTTTTGGAGCACCGGTGCTATCTGGCCATCCATAAAGTACCCAAAAACTATATCGGCCGAACGCCTATCGGGGCCAATTCCTTCTTAAAAAAAGAGCGCCGGTTCTACGGCCAAAACTATGTTCCCGGAGAATACCTCGACAGGGACGCGATGGCGGATTTCGAGGCCAGGGTCGGGGCCGTCAACGATCTTATCAACGATTCGGGCCTGATGAACTCAAAAATCCTTGATTCCGAGGGACTTTTCGGTCGAGCGGGCTATTACGATTGTTATCTGGAAGCGGGCTACGGGGAAGGTACGGGCAGGGATATCGATTTTTTTGACCACGGGCTGCGCATCGGCGACAAACAGGGACAGTACTTTACTTTGGAAAACCTGGACCAGTTCTCCAAGGAGGACATGGCCTTTCACGAATATTTTGGAAAATACAGCACCGGTGACAACCTCTTTCCTATAGGAAACCTGTTTTCCTTGGGGTTCAGGATTCCGCAGGAACATATTGTCAACCAATATATCTATATCCCCGAAAAGGAGAAGGCCATGGCCAAACTTAGGTCGAAGGCCAAACGTTTGGACAAATATGCCCGAAACCGCAAGGGGGACAAGAACAGCACCTACCGGGACCAAATCTATGATTTCCAGCAGCATATCCTGAACGAGCATAAGGAACTGGTCTATTATCACTTGAACGTATTGGGCCTTTCCGGTTCCAAAAAGTCTTTTAGGTCGATGTGCAATTCCGTCCGGTCGGCTTTTCGGAAACTGGGCATCCATGCCAAGGAAAATACCGTGGACCGAAAAAACCTTTTTTTCGGAGGTATCTTGGGCAACGGCATCGGGCTGAGCATGGAACTCTTCAGTCCCTTTTCCTCGGAAATGGCTGCCAGCCTCTGGTATTTTGAAGGGGGATATCGAAACAGGATGCACGGCCCCCACGGCCTGCGCATGGTCGATAGGGCCACGGGTAAACCTTTATTGGTAAGTCTCTACCGCGATCCCGAGGCAAAGGACTGGATCTTTAACCGGGGCATGCTCATCGCCTCCGGTTCCGGTGGCGGAAAGACCTTTTATGCCAATTCCTATCTGTTCTCCGAATATCGCGAGGGAGCGGAAATCCTCATTCTTGAGAACGGGAATTCCTATGACAAGTTGCTGGACCATCTGGACGGGGTCGTCATAGAGAACGACGACAAAAATCCCTTTACGTTCAACCCCTTTATGCTGGATCCGGGGGATATGGTAGAAAAAGACGGCCAAAAGATGCTTACCGAGCACAAGCTGACGCAGCTTATCGCATTGGTCTATCTTCTATTGGGGCGAAAGGATACTACAACGGACGACGGTCATGACAGTGCCGTAATCCAGACCATTATCGAATTGTTGGTACAGGGATATTATAGGGACCAGTTCCTTAAGGATAATCCCGATAACTCCTTCAATACTTTTTATGGGTATTCGGAAAGGCATTTGGAGCGGCTTATGGATTCCAAGGGCATACGAAAGGAAGTCTTCGACCCCAATCTGTTTTTACTGCTCTTGGGCAAATATGCCCACGATGGCCCCAGGGCATACCTGTTGAACAGTAGGGACAAAAGGATAGCCCAATTGGGTCGTGAAAGGTTGGTATACTTCAAACTCGAAAACCTGATCGAAAACGAACAGCTCTTTCCGATCCTGGCGTTCCTGATGATCGATGTGTTCGACAAAAAACTGAAGGATCCCAAAAAACTTTCCCTAAACAAAATATTGGTCGTTGACGAGGCGTGGAACCTGTTCGACAATCCGATTATGGCCCACTACTTTGACGCCAAGTCCAGAATGGCCCGGAAATATGGGGGCCAACCCATTTTTATCTCACAGAAGGTAAGCGACTTTGTCAAATCCAAGTACATCGGCAATACTATCGTGGTCAACAGCCATATCAAGGTCTTGCTGGACCTCGGCGAATTCGGCAATTCCTTTGGGGAGATCCAACGGTTATTGGGCCTGAACGAGAAACAGAAGCAACTGATCCTATCCATCAACAAAGATTTGCCCATGGGCCGAAAGCTAAGGGAAATGGCCATTTGTTGGAAGGACCGGGTCAAGGTGTTCGGATTGGAGACCTCGTTGCCGACCAAATGCCTGTTCGAGACCAATCCCAATGAAAAAGCAAAGATCAACCGTCTCCATGAAAAACATGGCCGTGATTGGGTAAGAACGGCCAACGCCTATAAACAACTGCAAAACGAACTGGCCGAATCCGGTTCGGGAAATTTGAACGGCATAGATTATAACCCTAAAAATAAAAAACGATGAAGTATTTAAAACCAGACATTGTATACCTAAAAATTTTAATCGGGCTACTCCCTTATTTTGGGGCCGCCCAGATTCCCGTAACCGATGTGGCGGCGAACGCGCAACTGGTCATCCTCAATCAAAATGTGGTCACGCTGAATTCGCAACTGGTCACCTTGAACTCGACCATGGGCAAGCTTTTGGCACAGATGGAACGGAACGTTACCGCCAATTCCAGTGCCTCCAAAATCCTGAGCCAAGACCTTACGGCAAAAAGGACCCCCGCCAGCTATGTCATGGGAAGTCCCGAAATGACCGAACTCTATGACCTGAAGGACAAGATCGTGGAAGCCTATAAGGGCACGCAGAAAAACCTGCGCTCGTTCGCCAATCTGGAAAAGGTGGAAAAGGAAAGGGCGACCGAAGCGTTGGCCGATGCCCTCGTGCAGGTTACCTCTTTGGTCTCACAAGGATCGCATATCGCCTCCACGGGCGAGATCATCGAATCGGCCGATAGACTTTCGGCATTACGGTCGATCTTGGACAAAATGGACAGCGTGCTGGAAACCATCATAAAGGTCAACACCTCCCTTTTACAGAAAAACGAACACCGCAAAGCGGTCTATTCATTGATTAAGACCAATTGATGTACGTTATGCAATCGGATACAGGTTTTAGGGTAACGGTCAATACGATATTCGACCAATATATCGATGATGCCTTTGCCAATTTGGGCCCCACCTTGGGCATCGGTTTTCAAATGGCAAAGATCGGGTTGGGCATTTTCGCCATCATGCATTTTGTGGGCAATGATCGCGCCGATGTGTTCAAGGCCCTAAAGTGGTTTCCCTTGATGTTCATCCTTTTCAACTACTCCGAGTTTGCACACGCCATCTTTGAATTCTACAACAACCTCGGTTCCTCGTTTGTCAGCACCCAAAAAAACTGGGATACCATCGGGCAAAAGGTGGCCCTGGCCCAGATCGATGTGGCGGCCAACAATGTAGTGGAATGGAACATGTTCAGCATGGATATCGATGGACTGCAATCCTTTGCCCTTACGGGTCTGGCAGGTTCCATAACGGCCTTCGCAAATATTATCTCTACACTGATTTTCGTGGGCATCAAGGCATTGGCCACCATCTATCTGTTCATCCTTATCATTTTCGGGCCGATCAATATCGGGCTTTCGTTCATTCCCGCCATTTCGGGCCTTTGGAAAGCCTGGTTGCAAAAGTTCATGAGCCTCTGTCTATGGCTTCCCATGTTATATGTAGTGGATATGTTCATGGTCAACCTTGTCGATGCACTCGTGGACCATTTGTTGCGTAACAGTGCCTACGACCTTGGGTTGATCCTAAGTTCCTCCCTTCTGGTCTTGATGACCTCCTTCTTCTATATCAAGGCCCCTACACTGGCCAACTTTGTAGTGCAGGGACTTAACATATCGGGTGGGGGCATCGTCTCCAAGCCCAAGCACTATGGCAAAAAAGCAATACAAACGGTTATCGATGCCAAGAGCGGCGGGGCCACAAAAGCGGTTAGGACACTTACACAATAATAAGGTTATGAAGGGAAAATACGAGATATTCAATGATATCGCCCAAAGTAGAAGGCACAACAACAGGCTCGTCTATAGCTGCTTAATCTTGATGATAGCGGTCTTCGCGATTGCCATCTATTTCGTGGTATCGGCCCATGAGCGTGCCAACAATAACGCCTATCTCTTACAAGGAGGGCAACGCCTCCCCATGGTACCGATCAGGGATGCCAAGGAAAACCTCGAAATTCTTTGCGAAGGTCACGTCCAAAACTTTCATGAACTGTTTTTCTCGTTGGAACCCGATCTGAACCTGATCAAAAGAAACATAGAGGAAAAAGCCTTGTTCATGGTCGATTGGTCAGGCAACCGTTTATATGCCCGTTTGGTCGAAAAAAAATACTTCCATGATGTGGTAATGCGTGACTATCACTACTTTGTGGAACTTGATTCGATTCAAATCGACTATGCAACCTATCCGTTTCCGTTTACTTTTTACGGCAAACAGGCCATAGAAAAAGGCAAATCCACAACGTATAGGAACTTGGTCACCAAGGGGCACCTGAAAAAAGCGGGCATTACCCCAAACAACCTGAACGGAATCAAGATTATCGACTTTGAGGTCGTGGACAATTCCGATCTCGAGCGTAGGTAACATGAAATTCAGTGGCAACATAAAACGTTTGAAGCGATGGGTCGTAAGGCACAGAAATTTTGCTATGGCCCTACCTTTTATTCTGGTACTGACCAGTTTTTTTGTCATTGAGAACGTCAAGGATTTTCAAATGGGGTTCGGCGACACTACCGATCCTACGAATGGCTTCAATCCAGAACTTCCCGGCAAGGTTCCGACCTTGGAATCCGAAGCTATCGCCGAGCCTTGGAAATTAAAGGACTCAACTGAAAAGAAAAAGGTAGGGAAATCTTCGTCCTTACCGGACATGACCCAAATGAATGATTCGCAAAACGATTCGCTCCAAAGAATCTTGAAGCGATTGGAAGGGCTCTCCCTGGATGCTAAACCACAGGAAACGGTGCAGGCCGAAATCCCCGATGGAAAGAAAACCGTGGAGAGGGAAAAGAAGAGCGCAAAGACCGCTGAAGAGCAGAAGCAAAAATTCGTCGAGAACCGCTTGGCCTACCGTGAGATGCTGCTGGAGGGAAAAAAGAAAATAGTCGGGGAATCCTTGAGAGGGAACCGCAGGCCCCAACAGGAACGGATGCCCGTTACCAAAAAGCCAATCTTCTTTAGGGCAACCGTATATGGCGACCAATTCATCTTGCCCAATGAGAACGTAAGGCTCCTACTCATGGAAGATATGGTCCTTAGCGAAAAACGATTTCCCAAAAATACCTTCATCTACGCTATGGCTTCCATACGGGGAAACAGGGTGTATTTGGATATAGACAATATCGAGCACCATCCGGTCGATATCTCCGTCAGGGACTTCAACGATGGCAGGGAAGGAATCTACAACAAAAGGGCCGGGGAACTCTGGAGGGAGTACAAGGCCGAAATGGGAGGCGATGCACTGCGAGGGGCCACCGACGAAATTACCAGCGGCGCACCGGATGTTTTAAAAGGCATCGCCCAAGGGTTGGGGACTTTCCTTCGAAAAAAAAGGTTACGGGAAAAGGAAAAAATCCTATTGATGGATGATTATGAACTCTTATTGGCAACACAATGAAAATAAAAGCTGTACTTACAATAATTGGGCTATTGGGGTCTCTATCGGTTATGGCGAAAATGGACACCATTCCGGTTTCAAGGAACTATAAAACCATTCTGGTACTGCCCGCCCCTTATGATTTTTCCATCAATGGGAAGGAGCTGAATTTTTTGGAGTCCTTCCCGACGAAAAGTGCTTCCGCAACCTCAGAGCGTATCGTTTTGCTTATCTATAACGATGTGGCACCCGACACCTCCGATTTTACGAACTATACCATTTATACCCGTGACGGTCGTGCCTATGATTTTATCCTGGAACTGGTGGACATCCCCGCCAAGAAGAGATGGACCATAACCACCGACATGGTCGATAACCTCGAAGAGCTATCCCATAAGAAAAGTGTTACTGAATTGAATGAATCCGACTTTGCGTCATCTCCTGATATAAAAGACACCATGGCACCCAGCGGAACAGTTGGGGAAAAATTGGAGATTAAGCCCGAAAAGGAAATTGATAGGGAACCCTTGCCGCTTACCCAGGAATTGTATGTCTTGGATAGAATGGAATATATACGGCGGAGATGTTATTACAACCAGTTCAACAAGGGCAAGATCATCCGATATTTTTCAAAATACGATGATGTATTTCTCTGGCTGGAGAACGTGTATTATGAAAATAACGAAATATACCTGCAGTTTCGCTTGGAGAACAAGGAACATATCGACTATGATGTCAATTTTATAAAGTTCAGCATCGCCACCAACTACAAGAATAGTTCGAGCAATGTCAAGACGGAACACAAACCCTTGTTCAGGTACAAAGTTCCCAAAAAAGTCGAGGGGAATTCCGAGAACTATTTCATGGTGGTCTTCGATAAGTTTACCCTTGACCGGAGAAAGTCCCTCATGGTGGATCTGGATGAGGAAAAGGGCAATCGAAACCTGTCCTTGGATATAGACCAACTTGTCATCAATAACCCATCAGGATTTAAATTATGAAAACAACAGGATTTTTCATCGCGATACTATTTTGTCTTGCGGCTTCATCCATCTCAGGCCAAATGCGGGGCAACCTTGCTTCTTCGGTCGGCGTGAGCGGTGGCTATGTCGAGGATGGTTATGGTATTATGGGAACGTTTAATTTTCATCCCAATCGGTTCCAATATTTTCAGATAAGTGTTTTGGCCGCAATTGCCGAGGACAAGGGTGCCCAAAATATTCCCTATAATATTTTCACTATTCAGCCGGGGCTTTACTATCGTGTATTCATGGCGCCGCGAAGAAAAAATTTTAGCCTTTTCCTCGGTGGCGGTGGGCTGTTCGGATACGAGGTTATCAACAACGGGAGCAATGAACTGCCCACCGGTGCGCTTATCAATGGCAAAAGCCAATTTATTTACGGCCTTTATCTCGGTGCGGAAATGGAAATAGGCCTAAGTAACGATTTTTCGCTATTGGTCAAGGCCAACGAATACTACCATGTCAATTCGGACGTGGGAAATTTTTATCCGTATGTCGGCGTCGGCCTACGGTATTTTTTGTTTTAAAAAGCGACGTTATGAAATTCAATACCCCACAACGCATAGTCGCCATAGGTACGCTATGCATGATATTTATAATTGCCTGTAGCAAGGACTTTGAAGGAATAGTGCAGGATTCCTTTGATTTTACCTTTCATGGCACGAACGAGGAAAACGGCTTTGTATTTGAAGCTGTAAGAACGGATTTCAGCTTGGAACCCGATCGGATGGTCTCTACCGTTTCCTATTTCATGAAATATAATATCCTTGACGGGAAAGGCTATTATTTAGGTACGGAAAACGATACCATCCGCGAAAACGATACCATCCCCGTCAAGGATTTTGACCTTTCTTACCGCTATATGCCCATCGATACGGGTATGCACAAAGTCAAGGTATTGGCCTGGGATTCAAACCGATTGCAAAAGGAGTTGGAGTTGGCCTACAATGTCAAGTACGCCAGTTTCAGCTTTCTCTTGGGCAAGGGTACCGGGGATTTCATTATCAATAGCCGGAACCCCGTCAATGTAACCTTGTTACGGGACAAGAACACGGTAGCTCCGGATGGGGATTCGACCGAGGAATTTGAGATTACCTACCAACTGGAAGATGGTTCGGGCAAGCTTCATTTGGACGATGTTACCTACAATGCTGGAACCCCCTTCAAGTTGCCCAAGGGCGTTACCGAATTTGGCTACTTACCAGAAACCTTGGGCGAGCACAAATTGACCATGGTTGCCAAGGCTCCCGATGGGGCATCCCTGACGAATGAGCTGCTGCTGACGGTCGGAAATGTCGATTTCACGTTCAGGGCGACCGCGGCATCCTCACAGGTGGAGCTGGATACCAACCTGGCAATCAATGTCGATTTGCAGACACAGGACGAGGAAAGCGAAGTTACCTATGATATTAGCCATTCCTTTTCTTCCGATAGCCAAGGCGCGGGAGTTGTACGGGACCAGAATGGCGGGGTCATGGACCCCGGGACTTTTCGCGGCATTGATCCCGGCAATTATAACTATACTTTTGAGGACGATGAATTGGGGCAGCGCAAAATCTATTTTGATATACGAGACAGCAATGGCCAGAGGAAAAGGGACAGTGTCGAGATCGAGATTGCCAACATTCCCTTCACGTTTAGCGGAAATTCGGAAAGCAACCAGGTATTCGTAAACCAACGGACACAGCTTAATTTCAACATTAAATCGAACGGTAACACATCCAATATCGATTATTTCCTGACCTATGACCTAGAAGAAGGAAACGGAAGGGTTACGGGGGTCAATGGAAATACGATCCGGAACAATACCGACTATCCGGTCGACTTGGGTAATTTCCCATTGTTTTATACGCCCGAAACCTTGGGTCCGCATCGCATCAATTTTCTCGTTACGGACAATTACGGGCAAGCGGTCGGACCTGTGGAGATCGATCTGGATGCCAATCCCCTTGAACTGGAATTCAATGCCTCGGCCAATAGCAACGAGGTATTGGTAGGCCAGCGCGGTACAATTTCACTCAGCCTTATCGAACAAGGGGATTACGATGGGGTTTCCTATGAACTGAATTACTTTATTTCAGGTGGTGACGCACAATTGTACAATGGAAATTCGCCAATAATCCCTAGCCAATATTTTTCGGTAAGTCCGGGAAGCTTTGCGTATGATTTCGTTGGGGACCAGGCAGGAACCTACGAAATAACCTTTTTGCTTCGTGACAGCAACGGTCAGATCCTTGAAGATAAGGTTACCGTTGTCGTTGGCAACAACGACTTTACGGTCAATATGACCCCGTCCAAGGCTACTGAGTTTTCCAACATTCCGGTGGGTATGATCGTGGATATCGACGAAGTTCCCGACGGAGCGAACGACAGTTACACGGCTTTCTTTTCCTCTAGTCAAAACGGGTCGATGTCCATTAATGGTATAACCTATGGTCCGGGGGAACAATTTCCTTTGGGTGCCGGGGTCAACAATATTTCCTATACCGGATCGGAACCCGGACAGCATACTATCGTTCTCAGTGTCGAATCGGGATCGGACGTTACCCGAACGGCCAACACTACCATCACTTTTGACCAGGTCGACTTTACCTTTACCGGGGGCACCCAAAAATCGGACATAACCGTAGGGGAAACCACTGGCCTCAATTTTAATATTTCGGAAAGTGTCGGGTCTTCGGATTACACGATGCGATTCAGTATGAACGGCAATGCGCTCATCAGGGACAACAATGGTATAGAGGTAAGCCCCGGGAACAGTTATGATGTCAATACGGGCAACTTTAACTGGACGCTCGAAGGTACCAATGAAAGTACCGTTCGAATGGCCTTCACGGTCCGAAACGATACCGGATTGGAGAAAACCGTGGATATAACGGTAAACGTTGCGGCCAAGGATTACACCTTTACCGCATCGGGCACATTGCAGCAGGCCTATATCGGGGAACAGGTGGATGTTAACTTCAATATTTCCGAAATCGGAATCGGTGGGGACACCTACGTGATGTATTTTTCGGCAAATGGTAACAATGGTTCTTTTGAATATGCGGGCACCAATTACTCTGCTGGGGAAAGTTTTGATGTACCCGTGGGGGCATTTTCAGGAAAATATACCGGAACGACCGAGGGCAACCATAACATCACTTTTACGGTGCGCTCCTCATCGGATGTGGAGAAAACGGCCAATGTCAATATCAACTATGAAAGGTACGAGGAACCATTCGAGTTGACCGTTAGTCAGGCCCCTGGGGAACGTTTGGAAGAAGAACCCTTTAACATCACGGTCATTACCAATGCCATTGGCACCCATGATCCGGCCGTGACCTATCAAATGACATATTCTTTCAATGGAAACCGTGTCGGTTATTTCTTTTATGGCGGAAATAGATATGATGAGGGGGAGACAATTCCGTTGAACTACGGGAGTACCAACCTTACTTTCTATCCAGAGACCCCAAATACGTTTACCATTGATTTTGAGGTGGAGAACTCAACAGGACACTCCAAAAGCGGAAGCACATTTGTTGACACTTTAGGAAGGCCCGTGGCTTTTGTAAAAGGGGAAAAGCACAATGTCAGTTGTGGTGGATTGAACGGCTGCGATTATCAGGTCAGGATCTATACCTGTTTTGATATCGGGTGCTCGGAAGCCTATGGCGGTGCTACGCTGGACCAGGTGGAAATCAGGATATTCAACAGGAGTACCAACCGGTGGGATACCCGATTGTTCAATTACAACGAAGCCACGGGCAGTGGAGTGGATCGATATTTCATGTTGGAAGAGGAACCCCGAGAAAGCCGTTTGAAATATCTTGATCAGGACTTTGAGGTCCGGGTCAGGGATACCAATGGCCAGTGGAGTGAATGGACATCGGGGAAAATTGTTAGAGTATGATCAAAAGGGGGTAATGCAAACCATTTTCTAGCTTCTTTTAAAAGTATACGTTATGACAACATCTTGATTGTCTAAAAAGTCGTCTTGCTCTAGGACTAACCTGTTTTGGCTAAACTCGATGATGGTCATATCATCTTTATTATCGAAACGAAGAATTTCATTATTGATTAATTCGTATTGGTCTTTTTCAACATTGGCAAAGGCAGCTACATCACCACAGCTTAATCCGTTTTCGTTTATAGTGTAGGAATCTTTTCCTTCGTCAGCGGGACCATCACTAAAAAAAGTAAGGTTGTCCTTTAAGCATTGGCGGATTTCATTGGTATTATATAAATCTATATTTACCGTACCGTCGCCATTTATGTCTACGGCGGTATTGGAATCGATAGCCTCATATTCCCACTGGCCGAACAAAGCTTGCTTCCTATCCGATTCTGCAACACTGTCGTCGTCGCTATTGCACGAAAGAAATAGCAGCATCGGGAATGCAAGAAAGATGAAAATATTTGTTTTCATTGGAATTGGCCTTGGGTTATTACAAATATATCACTAAGGATTACATATTTTAAACAAGAATTTTCGAAATTAATTGTGCGTAGGCAAGATAAATGCATGGAGCGCTTTTTCTGCGCCTCCATGCTTTTATGCGCGGTGCCGAGGATGTTTAAAAACCGTAGCCGGAAAGACGGCCGAATGCGGGCCAGCGCAGCTTGCCCACTCGGTCAGGCTTGAAGGCGAAGGGTTTTAAACTTCCGCCTAGGAACTTGGATAAACACGTCCCTGTCCCTCCTCATTAATATATTCTAACAGTTCTTATAGTCAAATCTCTTCACTAGAAAATGTTTTGCCAATTTCTTGAAATAATATTTCTAATTAGAAGTTTTATCGATATTACGCAGTGTCTTTTACGTAAGCCCCTTCCGGAAACTTTCCCCAATCTAGACCCTTCAGTCAATATTCGTATATTGGCAAGTACTTAGGAATTTAGCGATACCGTTGGTTGGTGATAATATGAAGAAAATGGGGCGAGTCTTGGAAAAGAGCTCAGCATTTTGGATAATGGCGAAAGTGTGCTAAAAAATATTGATAACTAATTGAGCCTATATTTGAGAAATAACTACTTCATAAACCACACCCAAACCGTTTCATCCGCCATCTTGTTATTCGAGGTAAACGCACTATTTTTTTTCCTCGATATTCCAGAAAGGAAGGGAATTCCATCATAGAATGAAATCATTATAGGTTATAAACCTTTGTTTAACTAGTCTTAAAGATTGTTGTGGGCTATTTACAATCTACGAAATCGCTTAAAATGCTGAACGCTTCTTACTAAGGGCGGACTTGTTCAATCCATTCTTTGGTCTTCTCGAGATGAAGGGTTTCGAGACTGGCCTACAATAGTTATTTAGCTTTGATGCTGATTTCTTATTTTATATTTTTTGTAGGTACAATTAAAATAGGAATTTTGGCATGCCGAACGACCGTGACCGCCGTATTGCCCATCAGTACATTTTCAAGTACTCCATGGCTATGCGTTCCCATAACCAAAAGTTCAATTTTATTTTTTACGCAGTAGTCCAGAATGGCGTCTGCGGTTTCGCCTTTCAACACCTCGGTCTTGATGTCCCCGCTTCCCAAATGTTGGGCCGAGGCCGATAGAAAATTCTCGGCACCATGAACCAGTTCGTCAACCACTTCCAAATTGTTCTTGGCAAAAGCACTCGTATAACCCATTATGGGTGAATAATCAATGTCATAATAGGTAGCATCGGTTATTACATGTACCAATGTAGTTTGAGCTCCCAGTGCTTTGGCATAGTCATAACCTGTTTCAGCTACTTTTTCTGCGGACGGATTATAGTCCAGCGCAATACATATTTTTTTCATTCTTCATTAATTTATTGAAAAGAGACCAGAAAAACTGGCCCCTTTTGTGCATAAAAAAATAGAATACATCTAATTACGAATTGTAAAATTAGGATAATGCTCCAAAAACTTTTCTTGGGTCTTTTGGCATGTTCGTCTGCCTTTTCTCCCAAGCCTTGAATTCTTACTCTAGTTTTTATTCTTTTTTCAATAAAACATCTTCGTTCTATTTAGACCCTTCTACTAGATCTATTCTCCTTTTTTAGTAAGCAGCTTAGTCTTCATAGCCTCCAATTCTTCCGAGGCTTTCTTACATTTTTTATGTGCTTTTACCTTTTTTTCTTCTTCATTGGCGGTATGATGGTCGTAAACCTTCAGTGAAAATCTTTTGTGCCGATCATGTAATCTCGCCAATTGATCCCTATGTTCTATATCATGTTCCATACGTTCTTGTTTTAAATTCGAAAATTTCTTTGTTATCCTATGATTTATCACTTATTAAACCAATTTTAGAAATGTAGATTTCAAAATCAGTAGTTATTTATTTTTACTTTCCTAATGATTTTGACAATTGACCAAAAAAGAACAGCCCATTGAATTATCGCACTTTTCGGCTAAAAATGTTGAAGGCGACACTAATCGAGTTTGAGGGGAACTGCCTTTATCATAAAATTGGACGAAGAAAAGATTTTGATTCTTACTGTATGCATAAAACGTCTAAAACCGAAGTTTAAAGGTAAATAAACCATCAAAGATATTTTTATAAGAACTTTCGTAAAGCTTACACATTTCACAGGTTTTTAGATATATCAGGTGGGAGAAAATTTTCATTTTTACTGTTCTGTTTGTAAGAACGTCGTCTTAAACAACTAAAATCCTTGGATATCAAATTTTCACTTAGATAGTTTTAAATTCATCTGCCTAAAAGAAGGTCCGAAATTGAAGTCCAACACAACTATCATGTTCTATAAATATTGTTTGACTGAAACGGAAATCAACCGCCTTTGAAGTAACATTTTACCAAAGGCAATTTGGTCATTATACTTATCGATAAATATTAATGAAGCGAACGCTGGGAAAGTATACAGAATAAATATGACGTTTTCTAGCAAGGTGATGCCACCAAACAGCACATCGTTTACGATATGGTAAGCAATTCACTTTCCGGTTGAGCTATAGATAAGGATAGTAATAAGCTCCCGTAAACTGAGGAAAGAGTCAAGTTAGCCGTATCTTTGCAAATTCTTCTACCCATAACGCTTACTAATTTTAGGACATGAAAGACGGACTATTTCGCATACTGTATAAATATTTTTTAAAGACCGGTATGAGCGAAAATCTCGCCTTATACCTCAATTTGATTATTTGGCTAGTGGGAATCCTGCTTTTTGTATGGTTGCTCGACCTTATTATCTTGAAGGTGCTGCGAGCACTGTCGGTTCGAATAGCGCGAAAATCGAAGACCAACTTGGATGATTTTCTGGTGGCGCACAGGGTACCAAGCTATGTGGCTCATATTTTCCCGTTGATACTCTTGTTCAAGTTTGTCCCGATGGCATTTATCGGATTTGATTACGTCGGTGTTCTAGTATTGAAAATACTCCACATTCTGTTCGTCTTGTTGGCACTCGCTTTGGTCAAAAGATTGTTCAGGAGTACGACCGATTACTTGAAAACCAAGCCAAGGTTTCACGATAAACCGATTGATAGTTATATTCAAGTCTTCATGATTTTTGCTTGGATCGTTGGTGTAATGGCCGTTTTCGCTATAATTACCGGTGTTGAAATTTGGAAATTTTTTACCGCCCTCGGTGCGGGCTCCGCAATAATCCTATTAATATTCAAAGATTCCATTTTAGGGCTCGTCGCAAGTATACAGGTCAGTATAAACGATATGGTAGGTATCGGCGATTGGATTACTTTCGATAAATACGGAGCGGATGGCGATGTTATCGAAATTAACTTGGCCACGGTAAAGGTGCAAAATTTCGACAAGACTATCACAACGATCCCGACCTACGCTATGATTTCAGATTCATTTAAAAATTGGAGGGGCATGCAGGTTTCCGGTGGAAGACGAATCAAACGGGCAATGACAATCAGTCAAAAAAGTGTTCGTTTTCTTTCAGATGAAGATTTGACCGAACTCAAGAGAGTACAATTGATTGCCGAATACCTAAATACCCGAACCAGCGAAATCAACGCATATAATACTCAGCAGGATGTAGATAAGTCTTTGAATATAAACGGCAGGAACCTGACAAATTTTGGGGTATTTCGTAAATATGTTTCTTCATATCTTGAAAAACACTCCGCAATCAACAAGACCATGACCTTGATGGTCCGACAACTGGAACCGACACCACAGGGCATTCCTTTGGAAATTTATGCTTTTAGTGCCGACAAGCGGTGGGAAAATTACGAATATGTCATGTCCGATATTTTCGATCATCTTTTGGCCGCCTTGCCTTATTTCGAATTAAAGGTTTTTGAGCTGCCAACTTCTTTGGGTGGGGAAAAATAAATCAAGAGCTTTTTAGTTCCTGCTCCATTTATGATTGGGTTCGTCTGAACTTTTTGATTTATCACACTAAACAAAATCAATTACTTCCCAATATCAATGGTAATCCGGAATCGCCACTGCCAACAATGACTGCTTTAGAGTTAGGTGACTTCGCTAGTTCCAATGTTGCGTCGATACCCTTGTCCCGCAATATCTTATCTGTCAATGAAGCACTTAAAATTCTGTTCGCATCCGCCTTTCCCTGTGCTTCAATGGTTACTTTTTCAGCTTCTTTTCTAGCTGTAACCAAACGAAACTCGTATTCCAACGACTCTTGCTCTTGTTTTAGCTTACGCTCTATAGCTTCCTTTATGGTAACTGGCAAAGTGACATCCCTTACCAATATCTCATTGAGTTGAATGTACTGTCCGTCAACGATCTTTTTGGTTTCTTCATAGATCTCGGCCTGTATCGCATCTCGCTTACTGGAGTACAATTGCTCCGGGGTATACCGCCCCACAACGCTTCTTGCCGCCGATCGAATCGTAGGTAATAGTACCCGTTGAATGTATTCCGAGCCTTTTTCTTGGTGTAGCTTTCCCAAAAATTCCCGTTTTGGTTCAAACCATGCGGAGGCGTCCAGTTTTATTTCCAATCCGTTGGAAGATAGTACCTGCATTTTTTCAAAAACTTCCTGCTGTCTTACCTCATATATGAAAACTTTGTTCCAAGGTGCTACGATATGAAAGCCCTCGCCCAAGGGTGGTTCGTCGGTCACAACGCCTCCACCAAAAGTTTTGTATAATACACCGGACTCTCCCGAACCGATTGTCACTGCGGATTTTGCTATTACAATAACCAGTATAATAAATATGATTATTGCGGGTAAGGCCATTTTAGGTAATTTGTCCATAATCTTTTGTTTTGAATTAGTACTAAATTTTTCGTTTTTAAACGCAATCGATTCCTTAAACTCTTAATGCTTAGGTTATGGGGCGAACAGTTTTTTTATGTGTATCCCGCTCTATTTTTTGCATTACGCTTTGCCCTTTTTCCTTTAATTTTCCTATCCATACCATTTGTGAGTTTGCATTATCAAATATCGGTCTGAAAGAATTTCTTGACTTTTAATTATCTTGTGAACCAAATTGTTCTTTTCAAATATTATTGTACTTAATATCTATTTAGATAACTTTAGTCAAAGGTGCAAAAGAACCATAAAGAGTTTGGTACATAAATATTGATAAACATTACATAATTCACACGTTTCAAAACAGCCTTTAAGCACTAAGCCTTATATATGGATATATATTTAGTGATTGCATCAAATTTATATGAACTATTGATTGCGATTTTAAGGTCAAATAAAACGAACATGGCCGTTGCAAAACTCCAATAGATATCCATTTTTCGCGCTTATAAATGTGCGGAAATCAGTAAATTAAAGATAGGCGAAGAAGAAAGAAGTATACCGAAAAACTGTGTGCGGTTTTCTAGGACTATCCCATTTGTGGTCTCTTTCGATAGTTGTGTCGATATACCCTTTACAGAACCATAAGGTATGCTACTTCTCATTGGATTCAAGTAACCAATAAAATTCGCGACAAATGATATTAGCAATACAATCTTCAAAGATTTAAGCGTGTACCCATAATATTTTCGATTTTGGCACATAGACTACTTTTTGTCTCTTCATTAGCCGTAATTGTTCCCACTAGCAGGTTCCTGCCTAAAACATTCCACCAGCATTTTATACAGTTCCGGATGTTTCTTTTTTAGTAAATCGGGCCGTTCAAAAAAGTATTCGGAAGCCACGGCAAAAAACTCGGCTTCGTTGGTTCCGCCATACTTTCGGATATCGGAATGGTTATCGTTTATGGCTTCCATTTCCTTGTGGATCAACTTTAGCCACGGGATTGTATATTGATGTTTCAATAACCGTTCTGGCACTCCATCGGTCACATCGTCTATTTTATCTATGAGGTGTACAAATTCGTGAATCCCGGTGTTGCTTTTATCAGTGGTATTGGCAAAGCCATGGTATAACGCTTTTTTTGATAGAATCATCTGTTTTTCGAACCTGCCGCTACCGACCAGTCCCCCAATATTTCGTAATTGTCCCTTACTATCGAATTCCAAATCTTCGTTGAAATAATCAGGATATAGAAGTATACCGCTCAAATTGGTATAGTGCCATTCCTCAAAACCAAAAACCGGAATCACGGCACTTGCGGCAATCAATATTTTGTCCAGTTCTTCTAATTCCAGTTGTACCCCATCAATATATACCTCGCTTAAGAACTGCATCATTCGTTGTTGAAAAACTGCCTGTTCACTTTTGGGAAGTTTCCGGTAAAAGAGTACATGATCCATCAGCAACGGATGCCAATGATTTGGGAAGGGCTTTACCTTTTTTTTTCCTATTCCGGAAAAATAATAAACGGCAAGCACAAGAAGTAGTCCAAAGATTATGGTGTAAATCATGATTGGCGGAGTAGTTTACAAAACAGCATTAATTTGAATTTACACTTTCCGCCTTAAATCCAATATTTTGGAGCGTAGTATTTACCTCCTCTTCGAATGCTCCATTGCTTTCCACTGTCAGGGTTTTATCGGGATTAGCGGTATCCACTTCCCAATTTTCAATCCCGTCTTGCTTGTTTATAAAAGGTGTTGCCTTAGATGCACATTCACCACAATTGATATTTGTTTTAAATTTTAAAGTTTTCATCGTGTTTGAACTTATTCTTATTAAAGTTTTACTCATTTTAGCCGTAAGCTGTTCTCTACAAACGATACACTACTGAATGCCATTGCTACTCTCGCAATCATCAGCTAAAAATCCATCAACAGGCTAAAACTCCTGCTAGTATAGGAATTACGATGATATTATATATGAATGCTCAAAACAGATTCTTACATATACCCATTTCGGTTTTTTTTGACAGTTTCAAAATGGATAAAGCAATAAACTTAATAGTAATTATAAAACTAAAAAATTATTTAGAATCTTTCTCAATAAGATTGCGCCAAACCAAAAATTATCCTACGTTTGCACTTTATTTTTATTCAATCTAAATAAGTATAATATGAAATGGTTTTTAACTGTATTTTCAATAATGCTCCTGACAGCGAATTTAGGATTATCACAGGAAAGCAATGATGGCAAAGATTCAACTGTCCTGAAAACGGAAATCCTAAACGAGGTCATAGTCAATGGAAGTGCAATTCTAGGGAGTAAATTTGAAGCCATGAACAGAACGGGTTCCGCAAATTATATATCGGCGAAAGAACTCCAAAAATTCAGTTATAACGATATTAACAGGATATTGAGAAACGTGCCCGGGGTCAATATCTACGAGGAGGACGGTTTTGGATTACGGCCCAATATCAGTTTGAGGGGTACTTCTCCAGAACGTAGTGCAAAAATCAATCTTATGGAAGATGGGGTGCTTATAGCCCCTGCCCCCTACAGTGCCCCTGCCGCATATTATTTTCCCACCATCGCAAGGATGCAGGCCGTGGAAGTATTGAAGGGAAGTAGTCAGGCCCAGTACGGGCCAAATACTACGGGTGGCGCCATCAACATGATCTCTACCCGGATACCGGACCGGTTTACGGGAAGAGCGACCTTATCGGCCGGTAACTTCAATTCAAAAAATACACAGATCGTAATAGGCGATAGTTTTAAGAACTTCGGATTCGTAAGCGAATACTATAACTACAATTCAGACGGTTTTAAAAATATTGACGGAGGGGGAAATACGGGTTTTGATAAATCGGACTATTTGGCAAAGTTTCGAATGAATACCGATGAAGGTGCCAAAGTCTATCAATCCCTTCTCTTTAAAATCCAATTTTCCGAAGAAAGGGCCAATGAAACCTATTTAGGGTTGACCGATGCCGATTTCAATGAAAACCCGTACCGCAGATACAGGGCATCCTCGGAAGATGTGATGGATGCGGAGCACCAACAATACCAATTAACACATTTTCTTAAACTTTCCCAGGCCCTGTCCATTACCACCACGGGATATGTGAACAAGTTTAAGCGCAACTGGTACAAATTGGACGATGTAAATCTTGGGGAGCGCGTTGGAATAAACAATGTGCTCACAGATCCGGAAACTTATGCCATGGAATACAATGCCCTGTTGGGAAACACGGATACCCCGGAAGATGTGTTCGGCATAAAAGCGAATAACAGGAGGTATACCTCCCAAGGAATACAGTCCATTGCCCGGTTGCGCTGGGGCGCTGACTGGTTACAAAGCCTGGAGCTGGGTATTCGCTACCATGAGGATGAGGAGGATAGGTTTCAATGGGTAGACAGGTATGGTTTTCAGAACAATGAACTAATACGTACAACGGTCGGCATCAAAGGGGCGGATGCAAACCGTATCGGCAACGCAAAGGCAATTGCTGCGCATACCTTGTACAAACTAAATTTGGGCAGGTTTACATTGACCCCGGGTATTCGGTACGAGAATATTACGTTGGGCAGGATAAATTACGGTACCAACGATGCAACGAGATCGGGTACGGACCTTTCCGAACGTGAGAACCAAGTGGATGTTTGGATTCCGGGAATTGGGGCAAATTATACCTTTACCGAAAATCTTTCCGTTTTTGGCGGGGTGCACAAAGGGTTTTCCCCTCCCGGCAATACCGAAGGCCAAGATGCGGAAAGCAGTATAAATTATGAATTGGGTACCCGTTTCAATTATCATGGAATTCAAGGCGAAGTGGTAGGCTACTATAACGACTATCAAAACTTGTTGGGGAGCGACCTTGCGGCTACAGGTGGTACGGGCAGCTTGGACCAATTCAACGCTGGCGAGGTAAGGGTCAGCGGTGTAGAAGTATCGTTGAACTATAACCTTTTGAATAACAGCTCGGAAAAGGTCCGCTTACCGTTAACGTTTAACTATACCCTGACCGATACCGAGTTTCTTAGTTCATTTGACAGTGCCAACGCTATATTCGGGGAAGTCTCGGTGGGTGATGAAATACCCTATATCGCCAAGAACCAGTTCAATTTGAACCTTGGCCTGGGGCATGAAAAATTTGCTGTCGACCTGGGCGCACGCTATATCGATGCATTCAGGACACAAGCAGGAACAGGGACCATTCCAGCAAATTTAAGGGTAGATTCCAATTTTGTCGTTGACATGTCGGGCCGCTATTTCTACAATAGTCATTTTACCTTTTCCGCCAATATCATTAACTTGTTCGACACCACCTATGCGGTTTCAAGGGTTCCTGCCGGACTACGGCCTGGGCATCCATTCGGGGTTAATTTTTCAATAACCTATGGCCTTTAAAAGGAATAATCATAATTTCTAGACCATGTCAATTGAAAACCGATGTAAGGACATTTGTCCTTTTTACCTCACATGGCCAAGAATTAAAAACAGCACTTTAATTTTTTCTTTTAATTTTTCCCTTAAAATTTTGAGGGCTTTGGTAAGATGTCCTTCGACCGTTTTGATGGAGATACCCAAATGTTCCGCAATCTCAGTATTGGTTAGACCTTCTTTCTTACTTAACTTAAATACTTGGTTGCACTTCTTGGGAAGCTGTTCGATCTCTTTTTCAACTAGTTCCACCTTATGTTTTAAGTCTTCTTGATATTCCCTTTCAATTACATGGTCCAAAGTTTCGGCATAGGTAGTCTCGAAAAAATAAGTTTCTTTCTTATACTTTTTTATATGGTCCAAAAAATTGTTTCGGACAGACTTGTAGAGCCATCCCTTTAAGATAGTTCCCTTTTTTATATTATCCCTTTTCTTCCATAGTTTGAAAAATGCTTCCTGCACCAAATCTTTTGCCAAAGCTTCGTTACGGCTTAAACTTTTTGCATACCAGTAGATTTCATTATAATAGGACTCAATGACTGTTTTGAAAGCCTTCCTATCCCCTTTTTGGATTGCTTCAACCTTAATTTTTTCATCCAAGTTATTTGAATTCATAGGCTATTTTAACAAAAAAAATCAATAATTATAGATTATTGACAATAAAAAGCAAGGGTATTGTATAGTTCAATCGTTTACATAATATGAATTGGGACTTTCCTAAAAATCATCGATGAAAAACAAGAAAATAGAAATTATCATACACAAATTTTTGGCCAATACGGCAACTTTGGATGAGATTGATATTTTGGCCAAATGGGTCGATAAAAATAAATCTAGCTTTCAGGAAGAAGTGGAACTCCATCATCTAATAACCGGGGCTGGAGAAGAAGAAAGTACGGAACACCTAAAGAAAAATCTGACATCGGCCTTCAATCAAGCTAGACTCGTCGCAGGCAAGGTCAAAAAAAGGAACTTACTACTCAGGTACGCCGCGATTTTTGTCGGCGTTCTTATGTTAGGTATTTATGCTTACGAGCAACGTAGTCCTGAAGTAATTCTTGAAAAAGAAGCCACGATTACTTTTGAAGATGGGTCTAAAAAGGAAACCTTAAATGACAAGGCAACCGGAATAGTGTCTACTACAAATGCCTATGTGGTAGAGCAAGAAGGCACTAAAATTACCTATAAAAAAGTAGCATCGAACCAAAAAAAGGTGAATCGGTTGGTGTTCAACACCTTGGATGTACCTTATGGGAAAAAGTTTCAGTTGGTACTATCCGATGGTACGGAAGTATACCTTAATTCGGGTTCCTCAATTACATACCCAGTGGTATTTTACGACGAAGGCCCAAGGAATGTTGTTCTTAGAGGGGAAGCTTACTTTACCGTTGCTTCAGATTCTTTAAGGCCATTTACGGTCAGCACACAGCTTCTTGATGCAAAGGTCCTAGGGACGGAATTTAATATTTCCAGTTACCGAGATGACGAACATATTCAAGTGGTACTTGTTGAAGGTAGTCTGTCAGTCGGTCGGAATAATTCTATTGGTTCGGGAGATGTAATCCTAAAACCGAATCAGCTGGCTTCCTATTCCTATTCCGATGATGAACTAGCCACTGCTAATATAGATGTCAGCAGTTACATTGCTTGGAAAAATGGCATATTGTTGTTCAAGAACGAAGACTTTTATCATATCGCAAAAAAACTTGAAAGGCACTATGATGTAAAAATCGAGATAAAGGATATGCAGGTAAGCAAAGAAAGTTATACAGGAAGGTTTAAAACGGAAACCATTGAGGAAATACTACAGGCTTTTCAACGGATTAAAAGTTTTGACTACAACATTGAAAACAATAACATTAAAATTAACCTTAAAAACTAAGCGTATGGAGTGAACCTTAAAAGAATCAGGGATTGCTGGAACAATCCCATGATTCCAAACGAATTTAAAAACTATTTGACCAATTTCTAAACTCTCTCAAAAGTATGAAAAACACACTATGTAAAAGGTATTTTACGATTAAAATAGACCTGAAAATGAAAATTACCATGTTGTTTCTTTTGGTTGCCTTTTTTCAACTTCAGGCAAATAACACGTATTCCCAGAAATCCAATATTTCTATGAACATGAAGGATGCTACGATAGCCTCCGTATTTGAAGAAATAGAGAAAACGACCGATTTCAACATTCTTTATAAGAATTCCACTTTAGACATCAATAAACGTATTTCCGTAAACGTCGACAAAGTCAAGATAGATGAACTGATGGGAATAGTTCTAAAGGAAACCAATGTTTCTTTTGAAATTAGAAGAAAACTTATCGTGTTGGTTGAAAACGGCAAAACGTTGAATTCCGGTACAAGTCCGGCCTCATCCAATCCTCCAAAGGTTCCGGATCAAACTATGACGGTAACTGGCACGGTAACCGATCAAGACAATATTCCCTTAGGTGGAGTGAGTATTGTCATCAAGGGCTCCACTAAGGGGGTTTCCACCAATTTTGATGGGGAATATGAAATAGAAGCTTCTGAGGGCGATATTCTTGTGTTCTCCTATATTGGCTTTTCCTCACGTGAAATCAGTGTAAAACAAGCAGACGTAATTAACGTTGCCATGATGCAAAGTTCAATGGATTTGAACGAAGTAATCGTTACCGCAACCGGTGCGCGCCGTAAGGTTGAGATGGGAAATTCCATTGCGAATCTCAACGTTGCCGATGACGTAAAGCAGCGGCCGATAAGCAATGTCTCGGACCTACTTCAGGGCCAGGCGACCGGCGTTCAGATTTCAAGTAGTGGAGGTTCTACAGGCATGGGCTCGCGCATTAGGATCAGGGGTTCGAACAGTGCATCCCTTTCCAACGAACCAGTAATTTATGTTGATGGTATTTTGATTAATAACGAGGCAAATTCAATCTCTTTTGAAACAGGTGGGCAATCCCCTTCCCGTTTAAATGATATCAACCCAGAGGATATTGAGTCTATCGAAATCATCAAGGGTCCTTCCGCGGCAACATTATACGGATCTATTGCGGCCAACGGTGTAATTCGTATTACCACTAAAAAAGGTAAACAAGGAGAACCAAGATGGTCTGCATTTTTCGAGAGCGGTTTGGTAGAAGATGTAACAACCTATCCCAAAAACTATCAGGCACTTGACGCAGCAGGCAATCCCGGTTTCAACTTTGAAGCGGCCGAAGGCACTTTTGTCCACAGTACGGTCAATTCTTTTCAGCCCTTGAACGACCCGCGTACCTCGCCTTTTAGAACCGGACAGTCTTATGGCGGTGGGTTGAGCGTATCGGGAGGTTCGGAAGTACTCACCTATTTCCTTTCGGGAAGTCTTACCGACGGTGAAGGCGTGTTGCCCGTCAATAACATAAAAAGAACGAATTTCCGGGGAAATTTCGGAGCCAAGATTACTGATGACCTTAAGGTAAATTTGACCACGGGCTACACCAACAGTAATCTGGAACTTCCCTTGAACGATAATTTTGCCCTCGCATTAATGAGTCAGGGCCTAAATGGTACATCGACCATAGATGTCAACAACGGTTGGGGTGAATTTACACCCGATGAACTGTTTACCATAGACACCCGGCAAATAATCAATCGTTTTACCAGTGGTCTTGAACTCATTTGGCAACCCTCTGAAAAATTGAACCTAAGAGCCTCCGGAGGCCTAGATTTTACATCCCGTTGGGACAGTCAGTTTTTCCCCACGGGTGAAGCCCCTGATTTTCTAAACTACGACGAAGGTGCCCGGTTCTCTAATAGGTTCAACGATTTTGTCTATACTTTGGATGCCGTAGGTTCTTACAAAACAGATCTTTGGGAGGGCATAAATTCCAGAACTTCCCTTGGATTCCAATATTTACAGAATCTTTCGCAAGGCACCTTCGCAACCGGTCTTCAGTTGGTTGCGGGTAGTAATTCTATTGCGGGGGCAGCAGTAACACAAAGTAACGAACAGACCATCGAGTCGCGTACCGTAGGGGTCTTTGTGGAGGAACAGATCGGTTTTAATGACAAATTGTTCGTGACAGGTGCCGTACGGGCCGATCGCGGGAGTTCTTTTGGTGCCTCGTTCAATTCGGTATTTTACCCCAAAGTGAGTGCTTCTTGGCTGATTTCGGAAGAAGAATTTTTCAATGATTCCGACAAATATGGCATAAGCTCGTTACGGCTTAGGGGAGCCTGGGGAGCCTCGGGGGTACAACCGGGCACCAATGATGCGCTGAGGTTTTTCAATCCCATAGCCGCTACACTGGACGGACAAAGTGTTACCGGGGTCACTATTGGCAGCGTTGGAAACTCCGACTTAACCCCAGAGCGGTCAACGGAAGTTGAGTTCGGCTTTGATGCGAAACTATTGTCCGAAAAAATTGGCTTTGAAATGACCTATTTTAATAAACGTACCGAAGATGCTCTTATATTTAGGCAATTGCCCTTATCGCTCGGCGTGGGCGAAGGGCGCTTTGAAAATTTGGGTTCCGTTAAAAACTCGGGTATTGAAATTGGATTGAATACAAGAATCATCGAAACCGATAAGTTTTTCTTTGGGGTAGATTTTGTGGGTTCGTTCATAGATAATGAATTGATAGAATTGGGTGAGGGCATACAACCGGTCATTTTTGGTCAACAACGTCACGTTGAAGGCTTTCCCCTTGGCGGTTACTGGGATGAAACCTATACTTTTAACGATGCCAATGGCGATGGTTTCATTGGGCAGGATGAGATACAAGTTGGGGAAGTAGGGTACTTAGGTACGCCGTTTGCCACTACCGATATTTCATTTACCCCAACACTTAGTTTTTTCGAAAATCAATTTGTGCTAAGAGGACTCCTAAACTACAGGGGTGGTCAAAAACTTTATAACAACACCGGTTCTTGGCGAAACGGGAATAGTAACAACCAAGAACTGAACGATCCCAATGCCTCGCTTGCCGATCAGGCAAGGGCCGTTGCATCAAAATTTTTGGGCACTAATGCTGGTTATATTGAAGATGCTTCGTTTTGGAGGCTACGTGAAATTTCGTTGACCTATAATGCGCCTGTCACCTTTTCGAGTCAATTTGGTTTTGATCGTATAAGCCTGACGCTTTCCGGGCAAAACTTGGGTGTATGGACCGACTACACGGGACTTGATCCGGAAATAAGTTCTGAGGGGCAAGCCAATTTTACTACTGAGGAATTTCTCAGTCAACCACCCGTGCGTTCTTGGAAAGCAAGGCTAAACCTATCTTTTTAATATAAAAAAATCTAAGAAAATGAGAACATTACTGAAAATAAAAAACAACTATTCCAGATTGATCTTTAATGTCGTTGTTTTGGTTGTACTTACATCGTTGAGTATTTCTTGCGATTCGGTGGTAGAAGTTACAGATCCTGATATTGTTACACCGGAATCACTTAATAGCGAAGCCGGTATACAAACCCTACGCGCGGGTTCTTTGGGAGATCTTGCCGTGGCCATGAGCGGTTCCGCAGCAGGCCATGGGGCTACCACGGGCCTAATCGTTATGAGCGGCCTTATGGCTGATGAGTATAGTTATTCTGGAACCTTCCCCACTAGACGTGAGGCTGATACCCGAAACCTTCAAGATATTAACGGTGACATAAATACAATTTATGGTAACCTGCACAGATCACGAACCGGGGCCGAAACTACTATAGACCTTCTTGCCAATTTCGGCGGAAATCCAGAAGTGGAAAGCGAGATGCAAAGTATCGTTGGGTATGCCTATGTCATGTTCGCAGAAACCTTTTGCGGTGGGGTTCCCTTTAGCAAGGCACCTGCCGACGGAGGTGAATTGATCTATGGCGAGCCTTTGACTACTGAGCAAATGTTTAATGCTGCGGTCGAATGGTTTGACCAAGCCATCACCAACGCCGGCAGCAACGATAAATTGGCCAACCTGGGGCGGTTAGGCAAGGCCCGCTCCCTTTTGGGCCTAGGACAAATTGATGCCGCGGCTGGCGAAGTATCTGCTGTTCCATCAGATTTTGTTTACAATATTGAACAATCAGACAACAGTCGTAGACAAGAGAACGGTATTTATATAATGACCACTGTTCGCCGTCAGTTTTCTATAGCAGATGGCAAAGGCGGCAATGGTCTAATGTACCGCTCCGCTATGGATCCCCGGACACCTTGGGACGGGGGCACGGAATTTGGACAAGATGATATTACCCTGTATTACAACCAACTCAAATTCAATTCCTCCAGTGTACCCGTGGCCTTGGCCTCAGGAATAGAAGCAAGGTTGATCGAAGCCGAGGCGGCCGCTAGTGCAGATGATGCCCAAACCGTCGAGAATATACATAATGAACTTAGGGCCGCAATGGGTCTATCAGAGTTAGACCTCTCAGGAATTAGTGGCGAAGACCTGTTGCTGGCCCATTTTTCAGAACGTGCCTTTTGGTTGTTCAGTACCGGTCATCGACTGGGAGACCTAAGAAGACTTGTGGATGTTTATGATATGATGCCCTCAAGTGTGTTTCCATGGGGGCCTTATTTCAAGGGAGGGGAATATAATCCCAATCTTAAATTTCTAGTCCCACAGTCAGAATCGAACAACCCCAATTATGTTGGCTGTTTGGATTGAACATATTTGAAAATGTCATACAAAAAAGAGAGGAGGCTTTTTAGGGCCTCTTTTCTTTTTAAGTTTGCTGAAGGCAAAGTTGTCAATTACATTTTTTATGAAAAACCTGTTAGCGATTCCAAAATTTGAACGTTCTGGAAGCTTCATTTTCTTATGTGCCTTGTTTTTGTTGTCCGGCACCGCTGGCCTTATATTCCAAGTGATTTGGATGTACCGGCTGGGACTTGTGTTCGGGAATGCGGCGTATGCAACGGCTGCAACATTATCCGCTTTTTTTCTCGGATTGGCCCTTGGGGGACGGTTTTTTGGCAAGGCTTCCGCCCGTTTTAAACGGCCACTTCGCTTATATGGCTTTATGGAGCTAGGTATTGCCGTAACGGCACTCTTGTTGATTCCTGGCCTCCATTTCTATGAAAAGTACTATTCTGATATCGTATCTTTTTTAGGGGTTTCAAGAAGCGTTCTCTTAGTCATCAAGTTTGTATTTGGTATTTCATTACTTTTTTTTCCTTCATTTTTAATGGGAGGCACCTTTCCCGTTTTGGCACAGTACATCGGGAAAAATCGAATTGACCTTTCAAGACGTGGAACGATTTTGTATGCCGTAAATACCTTAGGGGCCGCTCTAGGTGCTTTTGCTGCCGCGTTTTATTTGTTAGCTAGGTACGGGGTCAGTGCAACCTATGGCTTTGCCATGGCCCTGGCTCTTTCCGTAGGGGTTCTGGCGCTTGTTATCGACCGCTTTTATAAGACTCCCCACCCAGCTGCTCTTGAAGCCTTCGATTGGCCTGAAAAGCACGAAAAATCCACTTACGCTACATCCGAATTGGGTTATGGCCAATTCATCACGGTCGCCTTTTTTTCCGGGGCCTTGGCACTAGCGGCCGAAACCTTATGGACTAAAATGTTCGCCCAAGTTTTACAAAATTCGGTCTATTCGTTCGCTGCAATATTGGTAGTGTTCCTTTTATCCCTAGGGCTTGGCGGTATTTTATCCCATGTGCTGGTAAGGCTAAGGGCGCCGTCAACAAAACTTTTGATCTTATTGTTGGCCTCGGCCGCAATTTTGATAGGAATATCTCCAACGGTATTCAGTACTGTGACAAACGGACTTGAGTACCTTGCAGTGAACGCATCTTGGCTTACATATATATTGTCCGTCTTTAAACTAAGCCTAATAGTAATTATGCCTCCAACTATTATTTTAGGTGCCGTGTTTCCCTTTCTGTTGAAAGCGGCCCCTACAATCCAAATGCCATCTGGGATAATCGCGGGCAAATTAGTACTCTACAATTCGTTGGGCGGCTTTGTGGGACCGGTAGTGGCAGGTTTTGTTCTACTTGATTTGGTCGGCCTCTGGAATAGTATAAAAATCATTGCTGTTCTGTATGGCATCTTAGCTCTATTGATTGTTTTCCCAGCATCCGGAAAAAAGAAAATTATTCAACTTTTATTACCAGTTGCATTGATTTTCGGAATATTCGTGTTGAAAAACCCACCTCTTGTACAATTGAAAACAGGAGAAAAAGTACTGGATTATTGGCAATCAAGCGACGGTGTCGTCTCTATAATACAATTGGCGGGAAATTTAGAGATGCGATTGGATAATTTTTATGTGCTCGGGGATTCGAAATCGTTTTTGGTCGAGCAAATGCAGGCCCATGTTCCGCTTATGATACATCCAGCACCAAAAAATGTGGCGTTTTTGGGACTGGGGACCGGCATCACGGCAGGTGCGGCGTTTAACCATGATGTAGAAAATGTAGTAGCCGTTGAACTGGTGTCCAACGTGGTTATTGCGGCAAAACGTTATTTTTCACCTTGGACCAATGGACTTTTCAAAGATAAACGGGCGAATATAGTAGCTGACGATGCCAGAAACTTTCTTCTGGGCGCCAATAAGAAATTCGACGTTATTATCGGAGACCTTTTTACCCCGTGGCATGCGGGTACGGGAAGTCTTTACACCCTTGAGCATTTTGAACAAGTTAAAAAGCGATTATCGCCCGGTGGCATCTTTGCGCAATGGTTACCGCTATACCAGCTTACACCTGAGAACTTCAATACCATTGCCGCTACATTTGCAGCCGTTTATCCACAAGTGACACTCTGGCGGGCCGATTTTTCCACGGACCGGGCCAGTATCGTACTCGTTGGCCAGGAAGCAGGCTCACAGCTTAACGATAATACCTTACGCAAAAATATTGTCCATGTAGTGGGTAAGCAAATTGACCCGGAAAACAACCACATGGCCGGTCTTTTTTATCTAGGTAACTTGGAGGCCATTAGAAATCGGTTGTCGGGTGTTGAACTGAATACCGATGACAGAAGGTCTATTGAATTTAAGGCACCTATTCTATCGCAACAAGCCAATTCGGGCAGTGCAAGCTATATTACAGGCAAGGAGTTGGATGATTTGTTGACCTTATTAAATACTAATCTTCCTGCTGGGAAAGACCCCTATCTTTCCAACTTGGCAGAGGAAGAAATTCGATTTGTAAAAGTGGGGGCGCTTTACCATCGTTATTTGCGATATGTCAGTACCGGGGAAGAAGATAAGGCAAAAAAAATACGGGAACAGATACAGTTCTTGGCTCCGGACTTTTTACATACGGAGACCAAAGCTATTAATGAAAAAAATAAGGGAATACAAACAAACAAGAAATAAAATGAATTACCAAAAAACAACTGGACCGATCAAGGACTATATGAAACAAGTAAGCAACAAACCATTCTTTTTTTCGATTCCAATAATCATATCCATACTATCTTTTAGTCTTTCCTTTGCGCAACAAGATATCATCGATAAGGCCATAGCGGTTTCGGGAACCGAAAAATTGAAAAATGCAAAGGCTTCATTTGATTTTAGGGATTACCAGTATACATACAAAAGAAACCAAGGGCGATTTGAATACACAAGAATCGGCAAGAAAGGCGATGGCACGGAAATACGGGATGTCTATACCAATAAGGGGCTGGTCCGCTATGTGGCCGATACCTTGATAAGCCTTACCGAAAAAAGAGAGAAAGCCTATACCAATTCGGTAAATTCAGTGATGTACTTTGCATTTCTTCCATTATGGCTCAAAGACCCCGCGGTCATTGTAGAAGACCAAGGTAGAAACTTGATAAAAGGTAAGGAGTACTATAAAATCCGTATTACTTTTAAGCAAGAGGGCGGTGGCGATGATTTTGAGGATGTGTTCCTCTATTGGTTCGATGTCAAGGATTATAGTATGGACTACCTCGCCTATAAATACTTTACCGGCAAAGGGGGAATGCGGTTTCGGGAAGCTTACAACCAGCGCAACGTTAATGGGGTCGTAATACAGGATTACCGTAACCTACAACCTAAAATAAAAGACGGCATTGATTTTGATGAAATCGAGAAGGCTTTTGAAAATGACCAACTGGAAGAACTCTCACTCATTCAATTGAAAAATGTGAAAATCAAAACGATACCCAAACCTTAGCTCAGTCTAATTCATTCAAAGACCCGAAGTAGGTTTCCCGTAAGTTCAGTCTGGAATATTTTTAAAGGGTTGCTCGTAATACTGTTCAAGGGCTTTCCGGTTTGGTCAAAGCGTGCGCCATGGGTAGAACAATAGTAAATACCGCCGTCGTTCTCCACAAACCTAACTTCCTCGGTCTGTTGATGGCTGCATATCTGACTGGCCGCCACAAAATTACCTTCTAAATTTTTAACTACGACCACATAGTCCTTCAAAATATAATCGCCGTTGTTCTGTAAGCCATTACCCTCGTTGGAGCTAAGGTCTATCGTAAAATCGATTCCGGTAGGTATCGGTCTCATATCCTCTGGGGAAACGTCTCCGTTACCATCTTTGGAACAGCCTTGAACACACGGAAAAACAATGGCAAACGCGGCACCGGCACCCAAACTTCGTAAAAATTGTTTTCTTTCCATAACAAAGACTTTTTAAAAATAAACGTCTTTTGCTAAAAAATCGTATGCAAAGAACAAATATGTAGTCTTCAGCGCATATTATAGAAGATAGTAAAATCAATAATTTCTCTACAAGGGGGTCTAATTGAGTGTTTGAACGCATCCGATTTATACTGTCCTATACCCGCAAGCGTCAACAATTTTTTTTAGTACTATGCTGATTGTGTTTAGTAAAGAACAAGAATAGCTTTTATTCGAGTTGCTACATTCAACTTTTTTTACAAACATGACGATCGTCATGTTTGTGTTTGATCACTTACGTTACTTTTGAAAAATAATGTCATTTAAATTGAGTGTAACTATATAAAAATGAGATTATTATATATTTTTTAAATTGACAGGTAATTTTAAAACCCAAACGGTTTTTTGCTAATTTTAGAGTATGAAGCGCTTTTTACGTAAAATAGTATCCATCGGTTTGACGTTCGCAATACTTTTTGCGACCACATCCTTTAGCGCTGATATGCATTTCTGTTGTAACAAATTAGTGGATATTGCCGTATTTGGTAAGGCAAAATCTTGTGATGATAAAGTTCAAAAAAGCGAAAGTCCTTCCAAGGAGTGTTCTGTAGGAGCCGAGGATTGTTGCAGGAATGAAACATTTAGCAAGGCCGGTGATGACAACGTTAAAAAGGTTACCGCGGAATTCAGCATCGAAAACTATGTTTTCTTACATAGCTTTTTTTACACCTATATAAATCGATTTGAAGGGCTAGATAAAAACATCGTTCCCTTTGTAAATTATGATCCGCCATGGATAGAGAAGGACACTCTTGTGCTTCATGAAACTTTCCTTATTTGATTTTTTTTCAAACAGATTATTGATCCAATAATCTGTACTTCTTGTTGGCCGACATCGCGTTCTGCCCTCTAATGTCGTACCCTTTATTCCAACGACACTCGCTCCAATTGGTCAAAATACCAAATAATAATGAGTCCTTATGGACACAAGCAATTAGAACATTTAATAAACCCTAAAGTATGGATTCTCAGAGAGAATACTGGATCAAGAATATGGTCTGCAGTCGGTGCCTTAAGGTCATAAAGCAGGACCTTGAAGAAATCGGTGTAGAAGTGCTTTCCCTTGAACTGGGCAAACTATCAGTCCGTATCACTACTGAAATTGATAAAAAAATCGATTTGAAAATAGCGGAGGTGCTTCATTCCAACGGATTTGAAATCGCCAAGAACGAGGAGGAAATGATCGTTGAGAATATCAAGATCACCTTAATCGAACTTGTAACAGACCTTCCTTTACATATTAAGGAAAAGACTTCAGAACATTTGGCAGCGGAACTACATCGGGATTATAAGATGTTGAGCAAGGTTTTCTCCAAAAAAGAGAACGTCACGATTGAAAAGTACTTTATAAAACTGAAGGTCGAAAGGGTCAAAGAGCTCATACAGTTGCAACAGCATGCGTTCTCAGACATAGCCTATCTACTCGATTACAGTAGCGTGAACCATTTGTCCAGTCAGTTCAAGAACGTTACCGGAGTAAGCATGACGGATTATAAGAACAGCCAAATCTGGAAACGGAGCTTCCTTGACGAAATTATATAAGGAAGAACGAAAATTATGCAGACAAAGGCTTATGGTAACAGCTACTTTTATCAACGACACTAATTTAATATGAAAACAAAATGTTTATATACATCAAACATATGGTGAGTTTGCGCTGTAAGATGGTGGTAGAGCAAGAACTGCGAAAGCTGGGCCTGCGTTATGTCAACGTAGACCTTGGATCCATCGAAATCCTTGGGAATATCACTGATTTCCAAAGAGATCAGCTACGTAAAAACCTGAAGGCCTGCGGTCTGGAACTGCTTGAAGATAAGCGGAGGATCATGGTTGAAAAGATTAAGGCCTTAATTATTGAAATGGTCCATTATTCCGATGAATTGCCCAAGGTAAACAACTCGGATTACATCAGCGAAAAACTGGGTTATGACTATACCTATTTGGCAAATACATTTTCCGAAGTAAAGGGAATCACCATTCAGCAGTACATTATTTTAAACAAAATTGAGCGGGTCAAACAACTGTTGCTGTATGATGAATTGAATCTAACGGAAATATCCTATAAGCTGTCCTACAGTAGCGTCTCACATTTGTCGAACCAGTTTAAAAACGTTACGGGGTTCGCCCCATCTTATTATAAAAAACGGAAAAAGAAACGAATTAAATATCTAGAGAATTTGTAGTCCATGGTAAAAATTGTTCGAATAAAAGCCTTTTTGGTTCAAACCCTACCTCGCCGTCAGCTAGGTTTGAGGCTCTTTTTAGGCACGAACATTAATACAAAGAATGTGGGAAAAATATAACTCTTCCTCTTTCTTATGTAACACAATAATAGCAAAATTCCCTCAACTTTAAGTTTAGGGAATGGAAAAATAGAATTGACGAAAATAAGTAGCAATTAAAAATCAAATATGATGAGAACGATAACAATTATTTTATTGGCAATGGGCTTAATAAGTCTATCCAGTTGCGAACAGAAAACAGATCCTAATGCAATGCTTGAAAATTCACAAACGAGAACGGAACTCTTTGATGCAATTGCCAGTAATCACAGCTATATGACCCAATTCATGGACAATATGCAAACCAACGACCATGCCATGCAGATGATGCAGGGCAACCAAAAGATGATGGGCCATATGATGCAGGGTGGCGGAATGCAGATGATGATGAAAGACAGCATGATAATGAAAAACATGATGGGCGATCAACCTGTGATGCACGCAATGATGGACAGAATGATGAAAAGTCCGGAAACAATGAATTCAATGATGCAAATGATGCACGAAAACGGAATGATGAGTGAAGATTGTATGGAGTCGTGCAAAAAAATGATAGAAGAAAGTGAATTAGAAGCCAGGGAACAAGGCGAACTCGAATTGAGCAAAAGCCAAAGCCATGGCGATCATCATTAAAGAATATAACATTTAACACTAATAAATAGAAATCATGAAAGGACATTGGATATGGATGGTCATCGGTTGCGGTATTCCGTTACTGTTAATTTTTTTCGCCCCGGCACTGGGTATCACAGGCTACAATGGAATTTTTGCCTTTATCCTTCTAATGTTTGCAGTACATCTTTTAATACCGCACGGGGGTCATGGCAGGCATGGCGGGCATAAGAGCGGCAGTCAAGGCCACGCCGGCCATGGAGGTGCCGATCATGAACACCGTAAGGCAGAATCGATAGCAGGTACTGAAGAAGAAGAACACAAAGGGCATCGGCACCATTAGAAATAAATAGAAACAAATGAAACATAAATATCAAATAAACGGAATAAGCTGTGGCGGCTGTGTCACAAGGGTAAGAAAAACCTTGGAAGCGCACCCGGCCATAGAGAAGGCCGAAATCTTTTTAAGCCCGAAAGGAAAGACGATCATCAGCATGAACAAGAAGCTTACGGTCGAAGAACTGCAAGGGCAACTCAATAAACTTGACGGCTATACCATTACAGAGATCATTTAAAATAATACGAACCTTAAAATTTAGAACATGTTTTACAAAGATGGATTTTTTTGGGGCATGCACCTTATCTGGTGGGCCATTTGGATCGTGGCCTTAGGCTGGATATTTTTTGCACCTTCCAGTACAACTTACACAGAAACCATAGAAGACGATCCGGCCACAATGCTCAAAATCCGGTTTGCCAAGGGCGAGATTTCCAAGGAGGAATATGAGCGATCAAAGAAACTTTTAAAATAGGAAAGACAAACAACTATTAACCTTTAAACCTAAAACTATGCATTTTTTCGACGGACACTGGGGCGGTATGCACTTCGTATGGTGGATCATATGGTTCATTCTTTTAATATGGATATTCTTTGTGCCATACGACATCCCTTACCGAAAATCAAAGAAGGAAGACCCTCTCGCAATTCTCAAAAAAAGATTTGCCAATGGGGAAATTACAAAAGAGGAATTTGAGGAAACAAAAAGGATTCTAAAATCCAAATAGTGTCATTTCAGTTTTGACTTGACACTAGGAAGTAGCTACAATTAGTAACACTTAAAATGAATCAAAATGAAAACAAAAATCAAAAAAACAGTAGGAATTGTTTTGGCCGTTTTCACATTATCGGCCTGTGCACAAAAACAGGAAAGTGCTGTAAAGGATATGCTTAAGGACCCGTCACAACAAGAGGAGGTTTTGACCTTGATGGTCGAAGACCACGATCTGGGCAAAAAATACATTGCCAAGATGATGGATAACGACCATGCCATGGGAATGATGGTGGACGAACTCGTAAAAGAGGCGGCTAAGGATACCATACTTGCGAACAAATTGAGCGATATGATCACTAGATATCCTGACCTTATGCTACTGACCACCCACCATTTTATGCCGGTCATTGCCAATGACAGCCTTTTGAGCGACACCTTTTGTGACCACACTTTGGAGCATGAGGAATTGGAAAAAGCTATGCACAATAAAATGGAATACAAAAAGAGCCTTGAGCGCAACCATTGACCCCGACTTTGGTTTTAACGCAAAGTATTGCATTTAAAAATGAACAGCAACTAAAAACATTAAAACAAGAATCATGAATCGTATCAATGTAAAAAAATTCGGTTTTGCCATGGGGCTGACCGCTGCAATCCTCTACGCTGGCTGCATGATCGTTTTGGCCACAGCAGGACAAGAAGGAAGCATAACCTTTTTCAACAGCCTGTTGCACGGCTTGGACACCACCAGTATAATACGGGTAGACGTGCCAATTTGGGAGGCACTTATTGGCATTGTCCAGACCTTTATCATTGCCTGGCTCACGGGTGCCCTGATCGCCGCTTTTTATAATGCACAACTTAAAGCCAAATAAAACCTTAAAATTATTAAAGACTCTAAAATTATGGACAGAAGAAATTTTTTGGCAACGGGTGCCGTATCTACGGCGGGCATGCTGTTTTTTCCCGGCAATCTCTTGGCCGAAAGTGCCAAGGAGGCCAACAAACAACGCTTAACACAACCCCTACCCTTTAAAAAAAATGGCGAATGGAAAGAATTTGAACTTTACATCGATATCAAGGTACACGAACCCGCCCCGGGGTTTCAATACCACACCTTGGCCTTTAACGATATGATTCCCGGCCCTGAGATACGGGTCGACTATGGCGATAAAGTACGGGTGAAATTCAAAAACAAAACCGGCATCAACCACACCATACACTGGCACGGTATCTATGTGCCCTGGCGTATGGACGGAGTCCCCTACGTGAGCCAGCTGCCGGTAATGCCGGAGAACGAATTTATTTACGAATTTGAGGCAAAACCCGTGGGCACCCATTTTTACCACTGCCATTGGGGCACGGTCATGCACATGCAGGCTGGGATGTTCGGGAGCATAATCGTAGAGGATCCAGACGATCCTATTAAAAAACAGTTTCCGTACGAACGGGAATATACCTTGGTATATGGTGCGCACGACGTCAACTACATCCGCAATGAGATGAACCGGATGCTGGACCGTATGAAGGAACGTAACTATCTTATGAAGGAAGGCCGCTTCGATCCGGAGCGCTGGGCCGTGTTCAATAACCACGACCAGTTTGCCGAATCCATCAAGAACGGATGGGAGCCGCCCTATGCATTGAGCCGCAGGGCCCCGGCAAGCCTGCCACAGGCAGACTGGTTCACCGTAAACGGCAAGTCGTATCCCGAGACCCCGTACCTTTTTATAAAATCGGGCGAAAAGATACGGGTACGCCTTATCAATGCTGGTGCAGAGATACATAACCTTCACCTGCACGGGCATGACTTCTGGATGGTGGCCGATGACGGAATTCCTTTATCTCATCCTTGGAAACGAAACACAGTGCCGTTGACGCCCGGCAAAACTTTCGATATCATTATTGAGGGGGACAATAGGGGTATCTGGACCTTTCATGACCACGATACGCGAAAAGTGACCAATAATGGCTTATACCCTGGAGGAAATTTGTTGGCATTGGTATACGAAGACTTACCCGAAGATGAACTCATCATTACCAAACACAGTGGCAACACCATGTTCAACAAGGGCATGGGAATGGAAGGAATGGATATGGATATGGGCAAACCAATGAATATGGACAAGATGCTGTTCGGGGACGATAAGCTTCCCAAGATCGCCCTGGACGAATAATTATTAATAAACCAAAAAAATCATCATGAATAAAATATATGTAATCCTATTTTTTGCACTTTTCGCATTGCCGGGTTTTGCACAATTACCGGGATCGGAGCAATTGAACAGGGAAGATATGCTGCCCGAAATAGAACTGGGCATCAAGACCGTTTCTACGGGCAATTTTTACAGCAATCAGGGCAATGCCTCACTGGCCATACCCGTACTCAACGAAGGCGACCAGGTCCTTTCCGATTTTTCGGATTCCTATTTCCTCATTGGCGCCCGCCAAAAACTGTACAAAGGTTGGCGGGGCCAAATGGTATTGGGCTTCTCTTTCCCAGACGCCAATAGCGGCCTGGGGCAGGTTTTTTACAACCAGGTGATGGCACTTGTGGAAAACAAGAACAACATCATAAGGATCGGGCGTACCACCTCACAGACCATTTTGGGCGAGTTCAATACCATACGCGATGACGATGCGCTGCAATATACCTATGTGCTCAACCCCTTCTCCAACGGCCTCAATACCGAGGACAACCAATATGCGAACGTACTGGAATACACCCGCATCTTTGGGCAGCGCCTCTATGTAACCCTGCACGCCGAAAATTATCAGGATTTTGAGGAACCCAACGATTATTCCATCAATGGCCTTGGGGGCAGCATTATATATCGCCAACCGGAAAGCCAGTTGTGGAACCGCAAAATCTTAAGGGAAATAGGCTTTAGCTGGAACAACTTTTTATTGGACAGATCCGATTTGGCGCCCAATGCGGACAGCAACGAAACCTTGACCAGTTTTATAGGGAACGCCACCTTCAGTATATTGCCCGATCCCGTACATTTCGTCGATTTCAAGGTACAGGGCATCTACAACGACGGGCTCTCAACTATTGAAAACATCACAGATTATACCAGTTACACGCGCTCCCGCAGTACGGCGGCCTTTGGGATGCTCCGCTACCTGAACCGCAAGCTGGAACGGCCCAATTTCCAGATAGCCGCCGGGTTCGGGTACAAGGATTTTTCCAATACAGATGGCAACACCAACCAATATATGGCCATCGGCAATTTCCTGTACCGTGTGGGAAATAATTTCGACCTTATATTCCAGTACCGCTACAACAAGAACAATGGTGCGCTACAGCCCTTGCTGGGCGAGAGCCAGCACCGGGTGCAGATAGGCCTGGCCTATACCTTCAACAAATTGTTCAACAGCCAGTTCGATGGCAGGAATTCGTTGCTGAACCTGGAACACGGTTATATAAAATAGTTTAAGGAAAACGACCAATGAAAGTTAAAAGGACTACATCAAAAATAGGGACCATATTCATTCATGCACTCGTGGGAACAGGTATTTTCTATTTCCTTGTCCATCCTTTTACCATGGTGCTCTATTGGTTTGAATTTAGCAATACGACCATTTCATTTTCATTATTTCGAGAAGTGTTGCAAGAACGCTTTTTGGAATCATTTACCTTAGATATGCGGGGTATGGGTGGATTACTAGCTTTATTAGGGGTACTCCTGGGAACAATTTCGGGTTTGTTTTGGATAAGCCTTAAAAAGAAAAATGAACTTATTGGTACACAACAGCGCCTTCTGCAACAGGATATTGCAGCCCTTATAAATGCCGGCGAGAATGAACGGGTAGAATTTAAGTCATCCATCCGCTATGATTATTTTAGGAAAACCACCAACCGCGAACTGGAACTGGCCATTGCCAAGACCATTGTAGGTTTTATGAATGCAGAAGGGGGCAAATTAATTATTGGTGTTGATGACGATGGAAGCGTTTTGGGCCTGGAAAAAGATTTTAAGACACTCAAGCATAAAAACAGGGATGGCTACCAGCGGGAGGTATACCGGATTATATCCACCCAGCTGGGGCACGAAGCCTGTTTCAGCAATCATATTTCCTTTTATGTCGTCAATGAAAAGGAAATATGTGTCATAGACATTGAACCATCCAAAGACCCTGTTTACGTTAACGATGGTGCGGACACGACCTTTTACGTGCGCACCGGTAATGCTACATATCCCTTGACCGTAAAAGAAACCGTGGATTATTTAAAAACCCAAAAAACGTAAAAATTATGCAATATGTCTGGTTCATATGGTCCCTTATTATTCTAGCCCTCTGGGGCGTGGTCTATCTAATGAAGAAAGATTCTCGAAGAGAAATGCTGAAGATGAGTTGGATAACCATGCCCTTCGGGCTTACAGAACCTTTGTTCGTTCCTGAATATTGGCATCCGCCGTCCCTTTTTGATTTGGCGATAAGGACAGGGTTCGATATCGAAAGCCTAATCTTCTCTTTTGCCATCGGAGGTATAGGCACGGTACTGTACAATCTAATTTTTAAGCGAAGGTATGTTGAAATACCGCACACTGAGCGCAAACATGCCATGCACAGACTTCACATATACATTCTTTTCGTCCCAGTTCTTGCGTTTTTGGTGTTGGCGCTGTTCACGCATTTGAATCATATCTACTGTGGAATATTGGCCATGTTTTTAGGTGGAATTGCCACGCTTTACTGCCGTCCGGACCTAAAGACCAAAATCTGGATAAGTGGGTTTCTGTTCACGGCATTGTACTTTGTTTATTTTGGAAGTATACAACCGTTCTATCCCGATTATGTAGAATTGTTCTGGAACCTAGAAAATCTGACCCATATCCTTGTTTTGGGTATCCCCATTGAAGAATTATTATTTGCCTTCACTTTTGGGATGTACTGGTCAGGATTATTCGAACACCTCTATTGGCGAAAACTCATTCAAACTGAAATTATAATTCCACTAAAAAATTAACACTATGAAACCTATTCCATCACATAGGAAAAACAATACTGCCCAAGGCATTACCATTAAAAATCCAATGCGAAAATTATCCATTGGTACATTCATCCTTTTATTGTTTTCAATATTATTTCTATCCTGTTCCAACAAGAAAAAGAAAGTGGCTGAAAGTAAAATCCAGCCAACTGTTGAAACATCCCTAACAGCAGATGAAGCCATTGTGCCATCCGAAAATTATGAAATCGTTCCCAACGAAAAAGTATGTATGGTCAACGACCGATATATGGGTGTGTCCCAAATACCTATTGAAGCCAACGGAACTACTTATTACGGATGTTGTGAAAATTGTGTTGAAAAGTTACAGAAAAACCTGGATGATGTCCGCTTTGGAAGCAATCCACTTAACAATAAAAAAGTTGATAAAGCTTTAGCAATTATTGTCCAGGATAAAAACAGCGGAAGTGTTTATTATTTCACTTCTCAAGAAGATGCCCAAACATTTATTAATAAGAATAAAGGATAGAAAGCCTTTATTCATAAAATTTCAAGTTATGAGGATAGTATTGGCCATAGATGGCTCTGATTTTAGTAAGACGGCCATAGATGAACTTGCGGCGCTACCGTTGCCGTCAGGTACCGAAGTTCGTATCATATCGGTTTTTGAGAGCCCTGTTCTGGCCGCTCCGGGAGTAGTTTCTATGGGCGGAGGGCTTGGTAATTATTATGAAGAGGCCTTGTCCCAAGCAAAAAAATCAACAGAAGAAATCGTTGACCTGGCGGTCCAGATGTTACGAGAAAAAAATCCCCGACTATCGGTAACAACAGCAGTTGTGAACGGGTGGCCTAAAAATGTGATCTTGGAGGAGGCAGAAGCCTTTAACGCAGATTTAATAATTGTAGGGTCACAAGGTCGCGGGGCGGTATCAAGGTTTCTCCTCGGCTCGGTTTCCCAGTCGGTGGCAATGCACGCCCGCTGTTCGGTCATGATAGTCCGAAAGCGCGGAATGAACAAGAAGGACCAATAATAAATATTGGTTATAAGCTTAAAAATGAAAGATAGTGTATCATCCAAAAGACAAATCATGAAAATAGTATTGGCAATAGATGGTTCCGACTTTAGTAAAGTCGCCATAGATGAACTTGCGGCACTGCCGTTGGCTGCGGGTACCGAAGTATGTATTTTGAATGTGTCCGAAAATCCCATGTCGTCTGTTCCCGGCGTCCTACCATTTGGTGGCACGCTTGGCAATTATTATGAAGAGGCCATATTCGATACAAGGAAAATGGCAGAAGATCTTGTTAATGAGGCCTCAAAATCATTAAGAAATAATAATAACGCATTGTCTATAACAACAGCGGTGGTCAATGGTCTTCCCAAAAGTGCAATTTTGGAAAAGGCGGAAACCTTTAATGCCGATTTAATTGTAGTCGGGTCTCAGGGTCATGGTGCATTCTCTCGATTTCTGCTCGGATCGGTCTCCCAGTCCTTGGCAACACATGCCGACTGTTCCGTCATGATAGTACGGAAACGCGATTCGAAAGAGAAAAATAACCGGTAAAAAGTGAATGAAACAGAATCAAATGTTAAACGGTATCGACGATCATACATGCAAAGTAACGGAAGTAATCTGCTTGCCAAATTCTAGGTTGCCACGGGTAGTCATAGTTGGAGGGGGCTTTGCCGGCCTGGCATTGGTGGAAGGGCTGAAGAATAAAGATGTTCAGGTGGTACTGATAGACCGCAACAACTTTCATCAATTCCAACCCTTATTTTATCAGGTAGCCACTAGCGGCCTCGAACCCGATAGTATTGTGTTCCCTTTTAGAAAACAAATTAAGGGGTATAAGAATGTGAGCTTCAGGCTGGCCGAGGTAAAGGAAATTCAAGCCTCTACCAATACTGTCATAACGGACAAAGGAAAACTTACCTACGACTATCTGGTCTTAGCAACGGGAACAAAGACCAACTTCTTTGGTATGGAAGAAGTGGAAAGAAATAGTTTGGGCATGAAGGATATCCGGGATTCCCTAAACATCCGCCACATGATGCTGCAAAACTTGGAGCAGGCCGCGATTACATGCGATGATGAGGAACGCGATGCCCTCACGAATTTTGTAATTGTGGGCGGCGGCCCCGCCGGAGTGGAAATGGCAGGTGCCTTGGCGGAGTTTTGCAAATACATCCTTCCAAAGGACTATCCCGAGTACCCTTCCTCCATAATGAACATTTATTTGGTGGAAGCTATGGACGAACTACTCGTGGCGATGTCAGACAAAGCTTCTTCAAAAACCCTGACCTATTTGGAAAATCTAAACGTGAAAGTATTGCTGAAAGAGTCCGTTAGCAATTATGATGGTAGGATCGTACAAACCAAAAGCGGGAAGACGATTTTGGCCAAGAACTTGATTTGGACCGCAGGTGTAAAAGGGGACTTCCCAAAGGGTATCGATGAAAGGCATGTAGTGAAGGGAAATCGCTTAAAAACCGATGCTTATTTGAAAGTAGACGGTCAAGAAAACATTTATGCCATCGGGGATATTGCCGCCCTGATTTCCGAAGAGACCCCAAAAGGCCACCCACAGGTAGCACAGGCGGCCATCCAACAGGGAAAATACCTTGCCTGCACATTGATGGGGATCATCAATGATAAACCAATAGGGTTATTTAGCTATAAGGACAAGGGTTCTTTGGCTACCGTTGGTAAGCGCAAGGCTGTTGCAGATTTAGGTAAACTAAAGTTTGCCGGCTATTTTGCTTGGTTGCTGTGGTCGGTCGTACACCTGTTATCCATTAGTGGGTTTCGAAACAAGTTATTGGTCGGCTTCAATTGGGCCGTAAGCTATTTTTCCTATGAAAAGAGCAATAGGGTAATTATTAGGAATTTCAAACTTAATACTACTGCAAAAACTCAAACAAAGGATAATTCCGAAAATCATTTGGAAAAGGATGTAAACACAAAAAAATCCAGTATTGATGTCTAAACACCATACAAATAACAGCATTATTAAATTCTTCGGCAGCACGGCCAAAGAACTCAATAACAGTGGTGTTGTTCTCTTTATCACGGTCGTCGTCGCAATGGTCTGGGCCAATTCGCCGTGGAAGGAATATTATATCGACTTAATGCAAACTGATATTGCCTTTACCGTTGGCAGTCTTCAGCTATCGGAGCCACTGCTGTTATGGATCAACGATGGTTTGATGGCCCTCTTCTTTCTACAAGTAGGTCTGGAGCTGAAACGTGAAATAATCGGTGGTAAACTTTCATCCCCAAAGAATGCGGTGCTACCTATTGGTGCAGCTATAGGTGGCATGGTACTTCCTGCCCTTGTTTATTTTATGTTCAATAGCTCGGGCGAAGCTTCTAATGGTTGGGGCATTCCCATGGCCACGGATATTGCCTTTTCTCTAGGGGTTCTGGCCCTTGTCGGCAAAAGACTGCCAGCCTCTTTAAGGGTTTTTCTTATTACGTTGGCGATAGTGGATGATTTGGGAGGCGTCTTGGTCATTGCCCTATTTTATACTTCCGGTATATCCGAGATGGATCTACTGCATGGGCTATTGTTCTTCGGAGCTTTGATTATAGGCAATTATGCGGGAGTGAGAAGTACTTGGTTCTATGCCATCATTGGTATCGGCGGTGTTTGGCTGGCCTTCTTTTTTTCAGGGGTACATCCAACCATTGCGGGGATTCTGACGGCATTTGCCATTCCAGGTAGGGTAAAAATTAAGGAGAATACCTTTTTGGAGCGTTTAGACCACCTGCATAAAAGGTTTCAGGAAACCAAGTCGATAAAGGGCACGCTTATCTCAAAAACGCAATTGGAGATATTGGAGGATATCAAGACTATAAGTTCAGAGGCGGAGACTCCCCTTCAAAAATTGGAAACGGCCTTAAATCCAATGGTGAATTTTGTTATTCTACCCTTGTTCGCTTTGGCGAATGCAGGAATACATCTTCATGGAGATTTGTTTAAAGTACTATCCAGTCCTGTTAGTTTGGGCATTGGCCTAGGTTTGATTTTTGGCAAATTTATCGGTATTACCGCTTTTTCAAGACTGCTGGTCGCGTTTAAACTGGCCAAACTACCAGAAAACGTGAATTGGAACATGATCTATGGTGTGGCTTTTCTAGGAGGTATTGGTTTTACGATATCATTGTTTATAAACGAACTGGCCTTCACGGACGAGTCCTTTATATTCACGGCCAAGGTAAGTATCCTATTCGCTTCTATGATAGCGGGGGTAATGGGTACTCTATTATTACACAGAAGCGGTAAAAAGTTACTAAAAGTAAACAACCTCGGGGCAAGCCCACGAGGCATTCGTAAGGAAACGACTTAACATATCGAGGCAAGCCTCGGAGCATTTAAATCTCGATTATCGAGTAAATAGGCAAAAAATATGACGACACTGACAAAAACAATAGACAAGGTACTTATAAAAACCTTTTTGAAAAACATAAGCGACCAAACATTCACGCTTGTGTTCTGGGATGGGGAAACCCATGAGATCGGGGAAGGGGAATTCAAATTCAAAATCATCATCCATAACTTTCCCGGCAAGAAAGAATTGTTTGCCGACCCCAGCACCGCCTTGGGCGAAGCCTATATGACCGGTGATATCGAGCTGGTAGGCAATCTACAGGAAATCGTGGAAAGCATCATGCGCCGTAATAAGAGCTTCTTGAACGAAAGCAAATTGTTGGGTATGTTGGGGAAATGCAGCCCTGTTGGAAAAAGGACATCGGAACGCGACATTGCCCATCATTATGATATAGGCAACGATTTTTATGCACTATGGCTGGACCCGACCATGAGCTATTCCTGTGCCTATTTTAAAACGGGATCGGACAGCCTCTACGATGCGCAAATGAACAAGATACACCATATACTGAAAAAGCTCAACCTTAGGGAAGGGCAAACCTTATTGGACATTGGCTGTGGTTGGGGATTCCTGGCCATCGAAGCTGCAAAGAAATACAGAGTAAGGGTGCTGGGCATTACGCTAAGCAAAGAGCAGCTAAAAAAAGCCCAAGAACGGATCAAGGACGAAGGCCTGCAGGTCCTGGTGGCCGTAAAATTAATGGACTATAGGGGCCTAGAAAAAATCGGCCTCAAGTTCGACCATGTGGTCAGTGTGGGTATGGCCGAACATGTAGGGAAGGCCAATCTGCCCCTCTATTTTAAAAACGTGAACGCCGTATTGAAAGAAACCGGCCTGTTTTTACTGCACAATATTACCAATGTGTTGGAAACGGAAGTTAATGCGTTTATTGCAAAGTACATCTTTCCGGGCGGGTACATACCGTCGTTGAGGGAAGAACTGTACCTAGCCGCAGATCTGGGGTTCCATACCATTGATATAGAAAGTTTAAGGCTACACTATATGAAAACGCTGATGCATTGGGCAGAACGCTTTGAGGGCAACATGGATAAAATCGAGACCATGTTCGACACCAAGTTTATACGAATGTGGCGCCTTTACCTAAACGCCTGTGCCGCGGCATTCCATTATGCCAAGATAGATCTCCATCAAATACTATTATCAAAAGGGGCCAATAACCAATTGCCCTTAACACGGCAGTATATATATGATATGCCCGGTAACAAATTTGGAAATCGATAGTGGATGTTATTTGGGCTTTACATCCAAATACATAAAGAACACCAAAATGAAAACAAGAAAATGAATTATTAATATTTAAAAAGTCAAGATTATGCAACAACAAGTAGCAATTAAAGGAATGACTTGCGGAGGGTGCACCCAAACCGTTGAAAAAGCCCTGAAGCAGGTAGCAGGTGTAAAAACGGCAACGGTAAGTCTGGTCCCGCCACAGGCGGTTATACAAACGGACCATGAAATAAGCAATGCACAATTGCAGTCCGCTTTGGCAAAAGTGGGAAACTATAGGGTTGCCGGGAACGTCACGGATAACGAACCAAAAAAATCTGGCGGTTCCTGATGTGGCTGATCAAAATCCAATATGAAATTCAGATAAGTGAATAAAGTGGATATGGATATGGAAAAATATGATGTGATCATCGTTGGGGCGGGGCCCGCAGGCCTGAATTGTGCCAAACAGCTCGGCGGTACCCCATTGAGGGTATTGGTCGCCGAAAGAAACGACGTGGTCGGTCCCAAAGTCTGTGCGGGCGGTTTAACGGGCAAAAGCATAGAAAGTTTAAACCTTCCCGACGAATTGATAGAATATAATTTCAACAAAATCCACCTGAACCACAAAAACAAACTGTTCTATCTGAAAGATGACGAGGACTTTACCTATACCATAGACCGCAAGGAACTGGGGCAATGGCAATTGAAACAACTGGGGAAATTTGACAATATCGAGGTAAGGACAGCCTGTGCCGTCTCAAGGATCACAAAGGAATATGTGGTCCTGAACGGCCGGAAAATAGGCTATGCCCATTTGGTCGGGGCAGATGGGGCCAGTTCGTTGGTACGAAGGTACCTAAAATTGCCTTCAGGGAAGGCGGAAATCGCCATGCAGTATATTATTAACGAAACCAAATATCAGGATCTGGAAGTTTATTTTGATTCCCAATCGTTTTCGGCCTGGTACGCCTGGATTTTTCCGCACAACAATTCTGTATCGGTCGGTTGTATGGGCAACCCAAAAGTAATTTCATCCAAACGGTTGACAAAAAATTTTTCCGCTTGGCTCAAAACACACCATATCGACGTAAGCGACGGAAAATATGAGGCATTCCCAATAAACGGGGATTTTAAAGGGTATCGGTTTGAAGGGAATATATATCTGGCAGGTGATGCCGGCGGGTTTGCTTCAAGGTTGACGGGCGAAGGCATTTACCAGGCCCTTGTTAGCGGTGGGGAAATAGGGAAAATGATCCTGGACAATAGGTATCACAGTAAAGAAATCGATGAATTGATCAAGTTGCAAAATAGGCACAACAAAATCTTGTACACCTTGATCGGTGCCGGAAAATTCAGGCCTTTATTGGTAGAGGCGGGCAAATATTTTTTAAGGTCCAGATCCATTAGCAAAAAAGTGATAAGAACAATAGCATAAAGTATAACAGGCCCTTATGCCAAAATTAAGCGATAAAGGCGATTCTTTGGGATAATGGCTTTAAATAGGCGTAAAACAAAAAAGTGTAATTATTAATTAAAATGAAAAAAATGAAAAATGTAGCATTAGTAGGATACGGCGTCATCGGAAAAAGAGTGGCCGATGCTATCAACGTACAAGATGATATGGACCTTATCGGGGTTTGCGATGTCATCAACGATTGGCGCATACAGAACGCCGTGCGAAAGGAATATGATATCTATGCGGCCACCACCGATGCCGAAAAACAAATGAAGGCTTCCGGCATTTCGGTAAAGGGCAGCTTGCAGGACCTTTTGGACAAAGTGGACCTCGTGGTCGATTGCACTCCAAAGAACATAGCTGCAAAAAACGTAGAGGTCTATAAAAAACAGGGTATTAAGTTCATTGTTCAAGGTGGCGAAAAACACGAGACAACAGGGCATTCCTTTAGTGCGGAAAACAATTACAAATCCGCTGTAAATCTTGATGCTACAAGGGTGGTTTCCTGTAATACCACATCAATCTTGAGAACATTGACCGCTTTAAAAAGGGCAGATTTATTGGATTATGCACGGGGAACATTATTAAGAAGGGCGACCGACCCATGGGAAAGCCATTTAGGAGGTATAATGAACACCATGGTGCCCGAAAAAGACATCCCAAGTCATCAAGGGCCCGATGCGCAAAGCGTAGATCCTGATCTGGATGTGATCACCTCGGCGGTAAAGGTGCCCGAAACCCTGAGCCATATGCATTATTGGAACGTGAAGCTAAAGAAAGAAGCATCTAAAGAAGAAGTGCTCAACGCCTTTAAAACCTCTACACGCATTAAGCTAATCCATTATGATCAAGGATTGGTTTCCAACAATACAATCAAGGAAATGTTTATGGATATGGGAAGATCTTGGGGCGATATGTATGAGGTAGCCCTTTGGGAAGATATGCTAAAGGTTGTGGGCGATGAACTCTTCTATGCCTATGTAGTAGACAATCAAGCGATTGTAATTCCTGAGACCATTGACGCCATTCGGGCCCTTACTGGTATTGAGACCGATGCGCACAAATCCATCGAAAAGACCAATGAAAGTTTAGGAATCGGATAAAAAAGGACAATGAAACATCTATGACCAAAAATTTTGTCACACAACGAAATGATTATATGGATGTTACATATGGCCGTTGAAAAACAAAAAAATAAACACATGAAAACATACGAAAATATAGTGGAACAATTAGGGGACAAAGCGTCCTTCTATTTGGACCACGTAAGCGAAAAAATTACCAAGGATGAACTACAACTGCCCGATGCTGATTTTGTCTCTAAAGTTTTTGCCAATAGTAATCGAAATCCACAAACGCTTCGGAGTCTTGCCCAATTGTACGGGCATGGCAATCTGAAGGATACGGGGTATTTAAGCATACTTCCCGTAGATCAAGGGGTCGAGCATAGTGCGGCTTTTTCCTTCTACAAGAATCCCGATTATTTTGATCCGGAAAACATTATAAAACTGGCCATCGGTGCGGGTTGTAACGGGGTGGCATCGACCTTCGGTGCGCTGGGTCTCTATGCCCGTAAATATGCCCATAAAATCCCCTTTATTGTGAAGATCAACCACAATGAGTTATTGTCCTATCCCAATGCCTATGACCAAAACCTTTTTGGGAAAGTCAAGGACGCTTGGGATATGGGCGCGGTTGCTATTGGGGCGACCATCTATTTTGGATCTAAGGAAAGTAATCGACAGTTGAAAGAGATTGCGGAAGCCTTTGCCGAGGCCCATAGCCTCGGTATGGCCACGATCTTGTGGTGCTACACCCGTAACGACGCTTTTAAAACGGATAAACAGGACTATCACACCGCCGCGGATCTAACAGGGCAGGCGAACCACCTTGGAGTAACAATACAGGCGGACATCATCAAACAAAAGTTACCCACCACAAATTTTGGCTTTAAAGACCTTCAATTTGGGAAGTATGACGATGCCATGTACAAAACCCTGACAACGGAACACCCCATCGATTTGTGCCGTTTACAGGTCGCCAATTGCTTTATGGGCAAAATTGGATTGATCAATTCTGGCGGGGGTTCCAAAGGGGCGTCCGATATGACCGAGGCCATTACGACTGCTATCGTAAACAAACGGGCCGGAGGCTCCGGTCTTATTTTGGGAAGAAAGGCTTTTCAAAGACCTTTAAAGGACGGGGTGGAATTGATACATGCGGTCCAGGGCGTTTACCTCGAGAAAAGAATCACAATAGCTTAATACGGATATAAGCATGCTCGATACGGAAATAAAATCATTAAAATCCCTAAACCACTACCTGCGTAAATTGGTAGAAAATAGGCTTTGGCTCAAGGTTATCATTGCCTTGTTCCTCGGTGTCGGGGTCGGCCTGTTGTTAAGCCCCCAAAACGGTTGGATCACCAAAGGCACTGCCGATGTTCTAGGGAATTGGCTGGCCCTGCCGGGTATGCTCTTCCTGAAACTGGTGCAGATGATCATGATTCCCCTGATCGTAGCTTCTATCATTTCCGGAATAGCCAGTAACGACAAGGAAAATCTGAAAAAGTTAGGCGGCGGCGTGCTTCTATATTTCATATCAACAACAATTATATCGGTAACGATAGGCACCGTACTTGCACTGATCTTTTCCCCTGGAAAATATCTGCACCAACAGGCGGAGGTCGATCATACAAATGCATTGGCCGACGCTGCTAAAAGTTCGGAACTATCCTTTGGAATAAACGATATTCCGAATGCCATAACCAATTTACTGCCCGAAAACCCATTGGCCTCCATGGTAAGTGGCGAAATGTTGAGCATCGTCATTTTTACCATTATCATAGGGGTCGCCGTATTGTCGCTGACCGACGACCTGCTCAAACCTGTAAAATTGCTCTTAGGGGCCATACAGGAAATCTGTATGACGGTGGTCAAATGGGCCATGTTATTGGTTCCGGTCGCCGTATTCGGTCTAATGGCACAGCTTACGTCGAGCGTTGGCCTGAACTCCTTAACGGGTCTGGGATTTTATGTGCTCGTGGTACTGATGGGATTGCTCATATTGCTCGGCATTTACATCATGCTGGTCAGCATACTTGGCCAGAGCAACCCTTTTAAATTTTTGCGAAAGATCACGGATGTACAGCTTTTGGCGTTCTCAACAACAAGCTCTGCCGCGGTAATGCCCTTATCGCTGAAAACAGCGGAGGAAGAGCTCAAGGTGGATGGGGCCATCAGTAATTTCATAATCCCCATCGGGACTACCGTGAATATGGACGGGACGGCCCTCTATCAGACCATAACGACCTTGTTCATAGCACAGGCCTATGGCCTTGAAATGGGCCTTCTCAATGTCATCGTTGTCGTAGTTACCATAGTCGCCGCTTCCATCGGCACCCCGGCCATACCGGGTGGTGGCGTGGTGATTTTGGCCTCTGTACTATCCAGTGCAGGAATTCCTGCCGAAGGAATCATCATCATCATCGGGGTCGAGCGCTTGCTCGGGATGTTCCGCTCTGCGATCAACGTTACCGGAGACCTAACGGCCTGCATGGTATTCGATAGGTTTTATGGAAATAAGCCAGGGGGAACCAAAGTGAGCGATGTAAAAAGGACTACCGAATATTCAACTGTTTAAATGTTTAAAGAAACGGATAATGATAAAATCAATTAGCAAAATAGATCTTTCCCCGAAACCGGGCAAGGCGTACTGGGTAAACTGTCACAGGGAATGGCGGGAGGAGATCATTTATTTTATGATGGTCGACCGGTTTCATGATAGCAATAAACGGCATTCGATGAATTTCGATATCCGGCATGCCGGTTTCGGGAACGAAGAACAGCTGCAAAAGCCTTTTGGGGGCACCATCAAAGGCATCACAGACAATATCGATTACATCAAAAATTTGGGCTGTACGGCTATCTGGTTAAGTCCCGTGTTTGAAAATAACCCAGGATCCTACCATGGCTATGCCATCCAGAACTATATGGACGTGGACAAACGCTGGGGCACCAAGGAAGAACTGGAACAATTGGTGGACAAGGCACACGGGCTTGATATAAGGGTCTTTTTGGATATCGTTCTGCACCATTCAGGCGATAATTGGTCCTATCCTTTTGATTATGATTATTTCTATGCTGGTGGCCAACGGTTTCCACTAGGAGGTTGGCGCGAGAAAGACAGGCCGATCCCTGTAGAACTGGCAGACCCCGAAATGTATAACCGAAAAGGGCAGATCAGGAATTTCGATGCGTATCCCGAGACCCAGGAAGGCGACTTCTTTACCTTAAAAACATTTAGGAACGATGGTTCTCCCGCCAGCGAAAGTTTACTGGATATATTGGTCAAGATACACTGTTATTGGATACGCGAGACGGATGTGGACGGTTTTCGTTTGGATGCCGTCAAACACATGAAAGGAAACGACATTAGCCGTTTTTGTTCTAATATACGAGAATATGCCTACTCCTTGGGCAAAAGAAACTTTTTCCTGTTTGGCGAAATTATCGGTAATGATGAGATGGGCAATCCCTATATAGGCCCCAAAATGCTGCCGAAGGACCGGAATGTATATTACGGGCTAGATTCCATTTTGGACCATCCGTTACATAGTGTTTTGGCAGAAGTGATAAAGGGGAATTCATCTCCAAATAGATTGATACAACGGTATTCCGATCTGCAAAAGAATGCCCTGGGTAGAGGTGAATATGGGGAATTCCTGGTGACCTATATCGATGACCACGACCAGGTGGGGATGGACTTTAAGCACCGCTTTGGCCATAATGCCACCCCTGAACAAATTGTTGCAGGAATGGGCTTTCTTATTTGTGCCCTTGGCGCCCCATGTATTTATTATGGTACCGAACAAGGTTTTGAGGGCAACGGTATGGATGACCGGTATATCAGGGAAGGAATGTTCGATCCCGATGATAAGGAGACCAACGTATTGAACCAAGGTTCATGGATATACAAGCGAATTTCGGTCTTGGCACATTTAAGGCAGAAAGAGTCCATTCTAAAGTTCGGTCGAATGTATTTCAGGGAAATTTCAAAAAACGGGGTTGATTTTCATTTTCCCGATGGCAAGGAATGCCTATTGGCATTTTCAAGGATCCTGCATCAGGGCGAAATCCTTGTCGTCTATAATTCTTCCCCAAAGGATACCAAAGAAGAATATATAGCGGTCGATACCACTATCAATAAAGAGGGTAGTCTTATGGACTGCATCTATGGTAACAAGAAAAAAATCAGAATAGAAAAGAATACAGATCAAGAAGCTGGCCGCCTTTTCATCAAGGTAAAGCTAAAACCCATGGAGTTTTTGATGTTCAAGAACAAGTAGCGGAAACAGAACCTCGTTAAGAATTTGGATAGGATAATGAAATACATAAAGATAAAAAAAATGGTTTTTTTGGCAGTATTGGTGATTCTGGTATTGTTCATCTCGGTAGCGGGGTACCAATACCTAACCGTCGCTTTAGCACCTGAATATGATCCCGATACCATGCCCTTGAACTATGAAATAGTGGGCAAGGGCGAAAGGAACATCATCCTAATCCATGGCATGGCAGGTACTAAAGATTATTGGAAAAAGGATTTGGAACAAGTTACCGGAACGTACAGGCTTCTTTTGGTCGACTTGTTGGGTTTCGGCGATTCGCCAAAACCCCAAAGTGAATATACCCTCGAAATTCAGCTTGCGGCACTTGAGAACATCATCACGAACGAGGGCTTTAATAATGGCAACACCCTTATCTTGGGCCACTCCATGGGCGCGGTAATTTCCTTGGCCCTCTTTGCGGAACGCCCCGACTGGTTTAGAGGGGCTACGGTCATAGGCCTCCCCGTTTTCGAAGGCAAAGACCAATTTTTGGAACAGATGTCCAGTAATTCCTTTTTAGACAAGCTTGCCGTAAGCTCCTATGGGAAAGTGTTCTGTATGCTCCACCCCTTATACATTGTTAAATGGTTCAAGCCTAAAAATCTGACCGATGATGTTTTTAGGGACTCGAAAAAGCATACCTGGCAGAGCTACTACAATTCGTTGAACGAGGTCATTCTAAAAACGGATCTCTACGCCCTTACGAAGAACATAATCAATCGAAAGATCCTCTTTATCCAAGGCACCGATGATAAAGTGGCACCCTTTGTCAACGTGGAAAAGTTTGCAAAGTCCTTTCCCCGTGCAAAATTAATGGAAATACGGGATGGTGACCACCAGCTCTTTCTGAAGGTACCACTTGAGGTTTGGAAAGCGATAGATAATTATTTTGACGGAAAATCACAATGAACAGGAATGAATACTAATCTGAAAATGAAATGGAAAGATGAAAAAACAAAAATACAGTACAGATCAATTCTACGGATTGATGCACACGGACGTCGAGGGAATCGATGCCCTTATTGAACTGGCCCTGAACATCCGGTGGTCATGGAACCATGCCTCGGATGAATTATGGCAGCAACTAGATCCGGAACTCTGGGAATTCACACGAAACCCATGGGTCATTCTACAAACGGTTTCACGAGATCGACTGGAGGAGCGTTTGACGGACCCGGCTTTTCGAGAAAAACTCAAAGGCCTATTAAAGGCAAACGAACAAGCGAATTCCGCTCCTTCATGGTTTCAGGAAAAACATCCGAAGGCAGCACTTACGACCATTGCCTATTTCAGTATGGAATATATGCTCAACGAGGCCCTGCCTATTTATGCCGGTGGCCTGGGCAATGTAGCGGGAGACCAACTAAAAGCGGCCAGTGATCTGGGCGTGCCCGTTGTTGCCGTTGGGCTACTTTATGCTAAAGGCTATTTCCGTCAGGAAATCGATAAATACGGCACGCAAAATGCCCTGTTCCCCTATAACGACCCAGGGCAATTGCCCGTTACACCCTTACGCTTACCGAACGGGGAATGGCTTCGTATAAAGGTATCGTTGCCCGGTCATCCGATATGGCTCCGGGCCTGGCAGGTACAGGTAGGTAGGTCCAAGCTTTATCTGTTGGACAGCAACGACGCCGCCAACCTGCCCATCCATCGGGGAATAACCGATGAGCTGTATGGTGGAGGGCCCGAACTGCGCATAAAACAGGAAATCATATTGGGCGTGGGTGGCTACAGACTATTAAAAGCCCTGGATATAAAACCTGAAGTATGCCATATGAACGAGGGGCATGCGGCCTTTTTGGTCCTGGAACGTGCCAACGATTTTATGAAGGCGAACGGCACTTCTTTCGAAGAGGCGCTTGCCGTAACCCGGGCGGGCAACCTATTTACTACACATACGGCAGTCGCGGCCGGTTTTGATCATTTCAGCCCCTCGTCCATGGAATACCATTTGGGCACTTATGCCAAAGAAGAATTGGGCCTTGATTTTAATGATCTGATGGCCTTGGGGCGTGCGGACGCCAATAACCGATCGGAAAGTTTTAACATGGCCTATCTGGCCATTCGTGGTAGCGGGGCTGTAAATGGCGTTAGCCGTTTGCACGGAGAGGTAAGCAGAAATCTTTTCAACAATCTTTTCCCGCGTTGGCCGGAAGCTGAAGTTCCGGTAGGCCATGTGACCAATGGGGTGCACATGCCATGCTGGGATTCCAAATATGCCGATGAAATCTGGACGGAATCCTGCGGAAAGGATCGCTGGAGGGGCGAACTCGATGACCATTCAGCGCATATTTCGAAACTATCCGACGAAAAACTCTGGGAATTTAGGAACCGATCGAGAAATCGCCTTGTCGATTTTATAAGGGAAAGGTTTGAGAGACAGGCAATAGTCTCGGGCCTACCGTCGGAAGTGGTAACGACCGCAGAACAGGTTTTTGACCCCAATACCTTGACCTTGGGCTTCGCCCGCCGGTTTGTGCCTTACAAAAGACCGGATCTCTTGTTACACGATCCCGAACGGTTTGTCCGAATCCTTACCAACCCGGAACATCCGGTACAATTGGTCCTGGCCGGTAAAGCGCCGCCATTTGATGAAGCGGGAAAAGGATTGATACGAAAATGGGTGCAGTTTATCCAACAGCATAATCTGCACAGGCATGTCCTCTTTCTAAGTGATTATGACATGATGTTGGCGGAAAATTTGGTCCAAGGTGTCGATGTATGGCTAAATACCCCGAGACGGCCCTGGGAGGCCAGTGGTACCAGTGGTATGAAAGTACTTGTGAACGGTGGCCTCAATTTATCGGTACTGGACGGTTGGTGGGCCGAGGCCTATACTCCCGAAGTGGGCTGGGCCTTGGGCGATGGCCAAGAACATGGCGACGATCCCGCGTGGGACGCGCACGAGGCAGCAGCACTATATGAAATACTGGAGCAGCAGGTCGTCCCCGAATTCTACGCACGTAACAAAAAAGGAGTATCGGAAATTTGGGTAGAGCGCATGCGAAAAAGTATGGCGACCCTAACGCCCCGTTTTTCGGCCAACCGAACGGTTCGCGAATATACGGAGGACTATTATCTGCCAGCGGCGATCAACTATAAAAAGTGCGCAGCGAGAAAAGGGGCTAAAGGGAAAAGAATCGTTGGCGCAGGCCATGAGCTCAAAGCTAAATGGGATGCCGTAAAATTCGGACAAGTTCAAATCGAAAGCGAACGCCAAAAACATCACTTTAAGGCACCTATCTGGTTAAATGGAATAAACCCAAAACATGTTCAGGTAGAACTGTTCGCGGAAGGTATCAACGGTGGAGCGCCCGAAAAAATCAAGATGAAATTTGATTGGATGGGGGAAAATGGGGCACATAACTTTTATGCACAGGTAATCACAGACAGGCCTACCGATCACTTTACCGTTCGTATTGTACCCAGTTACGAAGGAGTTTCCGTACCGTTGGAGGATAACTTGATACTATGGCAGCACTAAATCAAATTTCAAATAATCGGACAGATGAAAACACTGGAATATCACGAAACCATATTGAAAAAAGTCAGCTTCGACAAGAGGTTGTTAAAGATGGAACTGAAAAAGGCGGTTCGCAATACCACTTGTTCCGAACAGCCAGTGCTTCTTGAATGGTGCGGAGAGCACCTTGGCGAGGAATACAAAAAGATGGCCGCCGGTTTTATGGAAAACAAAAGTTGTGCTTTCGAAGACGGGGGCAATAAATAAAATACCAAGTGAAAATATATCCGCAAAATTCAAATCTTTTAACGATCAGTGCCGGTCCATCGAGTATTAGGTTCGCTATGTATGAAATGGCCGAAAATCCCGTGAAGGAACTTTTTGGCGATATCCGTCACATCGGTTCCGGTAACGAGGTTTTCAGGGTAACCCACGTTAAAGGCAATGAAAGGGAAAACTCACGGATATACGCTCCTGGCTTTTACCAAGCTACTGTTTTTTTAATAAGCTGGCTCAAAAACCAGCCAGGCTCTGATCGTATTGGGCACATAGGGCACAAGATAACATATGGATTGAACCATCAAGGACCGAAAGTAATCGATACCGCCCTGTTGGCCGAGCTGAAACAGATCGCGGACTACATTCCCGACCGTCTTCCCGCAGAGATTGAGATTGTTGAAACGTTCACAATGCGATATCCGACCTTACGGCAGGTGGCCTGTTTCGATACCAGCTTTCATGCAGACTTGCCTCGGGTTGCCAAGATACTCCCTATTCCAAGGCGTTTTGAACGGACCGGAATCCATAGGTATGGCTTTCACGGCCTGTCCTTTTCCCATCTCATGATTGAACTCAAAAAAAGGATCGGTATTCAAAAAGCCAATGGAAGGGTCATTCTTGTACATCTTTGTGAAGAAGCGAGTCTGACCGCTGTCAAAGAGGGCAAGAGCATAGATACCAGTATGGGGTTTACACCTTCGGGTGGATTGGTCATGGGCACTCGAAGCGGAGATTTAGACCCCGGTGTTGTAGGGTATTTACTGAAAAAAGAACGGTTGGGGGCAAAACAGTTCAACCGTTTGATCAATCATGAGGGTGGTTTGCTCGGAATCTCCGAAACAAGTGCCAATATACATGATTTATTACTGAAAGAAGATGCTGATCCAAGGGCGGCGGAAGCGGTGGCCCTATTCTGTTATCAGATAAGAAAATATATCGGAGCGTTTACCACCGTCTTGGGCGGACTGGATGTACTGGTTTTCTCTGGCGGCATAGGCGAAAACGCCCCTATCATACGGTCAAGGATTTGTCAGGGACTTGACTTTTTAGGTATTGGACTCGATGAAGAACAAAACAGGAAAAATTCATATAAAATTTCGGACGTGGACGGTAAGGTACTAGTTAAAGTAATTCATTCTGACGAGGAGACCATCATTGCAAAAAATGTGGCCCAAGAGTATTTTAAAGATGGCAATGATGATAAAACAATACCATACGGACTTAGCGAAAGGCAAAAAAGTCCGAGGGCTTCCCTCCGAAGAAATTTTGGGAAATCCAACGTATGGGATGGGTAAATGGAATATTGTGATTTCTTCGTTCGGATTGGCGTACGAAATATCCGCTAGTTGAAACGACGTATTGTAAACCGGGCTGGTTAATCTTCTCGGGAGGTACTCAATAAAAAAATTATAAAGAACCAAGTGTATGAAGACTATTGAACACATAGCAATTTTTACGTCGGGGGGCGATTCCCCGGGGATGAATGCCGCCTTATACGGAATTGTGAAAAAAGCAGAACAAAGTGGTATCAGGTTAAGTGGTATCCGAAAAGGATATGAGGGCCTAATAGATGGCGATTTGGTTCCCTTGGACGCCCACAAATTACAAAAGATGGTACATCGGGGAGGAACACTGTTAAAAACAGCTCGAAGCAAACGTTTTTTAACGCTAGAAGGAAGACAGCGGGCATTGGAAAATCTTCAAAAAAATGAAGTCGATGCTCTGATCGCCATAGGTGGCGATGGAACATTTAAAGGTCTGTTGGCATTTTCAGAAATCTGTGACCTCCCGTTTTTGGGCATTCCCGGCACCATAGACAACGATCTGGCCGGTACCGATTTTACGCTCGGTTTCGATTCTGCCGTAAATACCGCAATTGAAAACATCGATAAGATCAGGGATACCGCAGAAGCTCATAACAGAATATTTCTGATCGAGGTGATGGGTAGGGACTGTGGTTATATCGCCATCCACTCTGGATTGGGTACCGGCGCGGATGCCATTTTGATCCCTGAAAGCGCACATGACTTTATCCAATTGTTGGAAAAGGCGGGAAGTTACGATCGTGAAGAGGCCTTTATCGTAATCGTTTCAGAAGGAGATGAACTCGGGGCCGAGGTGGCAGCCAAAAAGATAAAGGAAATAAACCCTGACGTGGACCTGCGCATTACGAAACTGGGGCATGTGCAACGCGGGGGCAACGCATCCGCTTTTGATAGAATGTTGGGCATACGGCTTGGTGCAGCTGCTGTAGAGGCACTTTTGCGCGGAAGGAAGAATGTCATGGCGGGAATCTTGAACAACGAACTGAGCCTGACCCCATTTGACCGAGTGGTAAAAGAGCATCAAGTGAACGATGAATTGCAGGGCCTATTAAAAATTTTCGGGAACTAAAAATAGAATGAAACGATCGACAACCAACATAGCGATTATTTTCTTGCTGACTGCAGCGACTATTATCTTTGAGATAAGTCTTTCACGCCTGTTCTCATACCTTCTTAGTTTTCATTTCGTGCTCATTATCATTGCTTTTTCCATACTCGGTCTTGGCATTGGCCAGATAACGTATGCCAAGTATTCCGAGAAGATAGATCATTCATTGCTTTGGTGGATGGCACTACCGTCAATCTCAATGTTTTTAAGCTTTACCCTTTTGCTTGTCCTTTCACAAATAGGCGTTTCGTCATCCACGGATTTTGGCCTGCCCATTTTTATACTCTTGTCAACCGTTCCGTTCATAGCCATCGGAATAGTCTATGCCCATATTTTTGAAATGGATAAACGGCATGTGTCAACCTTATACGCCTTAGATCTCATAGGGGCGGCCACAGGCGCACTCGCCTCCATTTTTTTGCTTAATGCATTTGGCTTGGTAGAGGTAGTGGCGATAGCCATAGGCTTACTGTTGCTGGCCCTGATAATAGCGTTGATAACAGTCAAGAACCGTTATTCAAAAATACTGGTCCCCTTAGTGCTGGTCGTTATTTTTTTAATGGGATTTGCAAAGGATGCCCTGAACTTCGATATACCCGTTGCAAAAGACCCGTCCAAGGATTTGTACCGGTTGATGGCCAACCCTGCTTTGAAAAGCGAAAAACTGGAAAGCCGTTGGAGCGCATTTGGCAAGACCGATCTGGTCAAGTTCACGTATCCTGATGGTACGGTGTCCAAATCAATGTTTATCGATGGTGCGGCAGGAACCGATGTAATCTCCATTGACGAGCTTGCCAAGGATACCGTAGAAATGAAAAGGGTGCTGTATGGGTTTCCGGGGATTTTTGCCATGAATTTTTTAAGCGAAAAGGAAAAGGATTCCGTGCTGATAATTGGTCCCGGTGGTGGAATTGATATTGCCGCAACATACTTCATGGGCTTTAAATATATTGAAGCGGCAGAGGTCAACCCCTCCTTTGTGGCACTGATGAAAAAGTACAACCCTTCAACCTTTAATGACAAGGAGAACATAAAGGTACATGTGAACGAGGGAAGAAATTTTGTGGTCGAAAACAAGGGAAAATACGATGCCGTTATGTTGACCATTCCGGTGACCAAAAGTTCAAGGGGCACAGATTTTTACGGACTTACCGAGAACTATCTGTTTACCATGGAGGCACTTGCGGATTATCTGGATGGTTTAACGGAAGACGGTGCCATCTATTTTACGATGCACGGAAGGCAGGAGGTATATAAAATGTTGGCGAACTTTTTGGAGCTACAGGAGCGGATGGGGGTAGGTCAATTAGAGGCGTTAAAAAAGGTTTATATCTATTCCAACGAAATGAACCCTGTATTGGTCATTAAAAAGAACCCTTTTGAACAAAAAACAATAGAGGAGGCACATAAAACCGCACACTATTATGGATTGGACAAGGAGCCGTTTTATTTTCCATATATCGAACAAGAAGGTTTGGACACCATCGTACAGAACGTAAATTATAAGTGGTATATGTTCGACGATCTGTTGTATGATATCTCCAAAGGCTCCTATGCGTATGATGAACTTTGGAAAACCGCATCCATAAACTTGAGTCCGGTTTCCGATGATTCCCCCTATTTTTTTAATTACAACAATGGCATACCCGATGCCATGACCACCCCCTTATGGCTTGGTCTGTTCATCGTCGGGTGGTTCATAGTCAACCATGTGAACGGATGGAGATCGGTTTCTTTTTCAGAAAACACCTCTATATACATGCAAAGAAAATTTAGAGCCTGGGCACTTATATCCTTTTTGTTGGGATTCTCATATATACTCATACAAGGGTATCTTTTTCAAATACTCAACTTAAAGCTCTCCAACCCTTCCCAGTCCTTTTCATTATTGCTTTTTACGTTTTTACTGGGCAATGGGGTGGGCAGCCTTTTGACGGGAACTTTCAAAAAAAATCTTTCCCGTAAGCTCATCGTATACTCGGCCTTGATCGTTTTGGTTTCCTTATTGACCGTATATGTACTGCTCCCTATATGGTATAAACAACTATCAGAATTCTGGATAGCCTTATTTTTACTGCTTCCGTCTTTCTTTATAGGGATCCCTTTTCCAGTATTGCTAAAAACGGCCTCCTCGCTGAAAGAGAAGAAAAGCATTCCCTATTTATTAGGTATATCAAGCGTGGCGGGTGTTGCTGCCTCGATCTTTGCCATTGTCATTTCCATCCTGTATGGTTACAGGTTTGTATTCCTGCTCGGCTTGTTCGGATACGGTGTAGTGATAATGCTGGCGTACAGATTAAAAACCCTTAAAATCGTACACACATGAAAAAATGGTCCTTATATATAGGAAGCTACTCAGGAATCAAGGTATTTATCCATTGGACCTTCTGGATCATTATTGGATGGATATTCATGATGCATTTTGAAATGGGACATGGATGGGCCGAAGGCCTGGCAGGCGCCCTCTTTATCCTAACTTTGTTTGCCTGTGTGGTACTGCATGAATTTGGCCATGCGTTAACGGCCAAAAAATATGGTATCCCAACACGTGATATTACGCTCTATCCCATTGGTGGGGTAGCGAGTCTCGATAGAATGCCCGAAAAACCCGCCCAAGAGTTGGCCGTGGCCGTGGCCGGCCCCGCGGTAAATGTCATAATTGCCGGGATTCTCTATATTTTTCTGTTTTCGACCGATCAATTGTTGCCCATCTCGGAAATAGACCATATGAGCGGTGACAATTTTTGGTTCAACATCATGGCCGCCAATGTGATCCTAGCTGTTTTTAATTTGATACCGGCTTTTCCAATGGACGGCGGAAGAGTGTTGAGGGCAGTTTTGGCGTTCAATATGGACAAGCTCAAGGCAACGACCATCGCTGCACGGGTAGGACAATTGCTGGCCATCGTATTTGTATTCCTAGGGTTCTTTTCCAATTTTTGGCTGGTGTTCATCGGCCTGTTCATTTTTTTGGGGGCCGGGGCCGAAGCGGTACAGGAAAGCACGAAATCTGCACTCATCGGATATACCGCAAGTGACGTTTTGATTCAAAAATATACCCGACTATCGCCCATGGAAACCTTGGAAAAAGCAGTACAGTTGTTGCAGAATACCCAGGAACAGGGCTTTGTGGTCGTAGAGAACGATCAGGCAATAGGTGTCCTGACACGAAAGGAACTGATCAAGGGGTTGACCGCATATGGAAATAATTCCCGCGTGTCCGATATAATGCGAAACGACTTCGCAATAGTTGCGCCAAATACGCCCCTACAACAGGTGTATGAAAAGCTCGTGTCCAATAACTCTCAACTTGCCGCGGTCTTGGATAATGGGCAGTTGACAGGTATTGTGACCGTAAAGGGAATTAATGAAATGATAATGGTTACAAAGGGAAGAAAAAAATAATGCAAACACATCAAAACATAAGTGAGCTATTAAGCCCCTACATTCTGGGGGTACTCCTGAGCACGGGTATAGGCCTTATCCTTGGACTGGAAAGGGAATATGACAAGATAAAGGATGAGCAGGGGTTTGCCGGTATTCGAACATTTCCGATTGTTGCCATAATAGGCTTTATGGTGGGCAGTTTGAACGAGACGTATACTCCTTGGCTGGTCATTGTTAGTTTGGCGACCATTATTTTGTTTTTTGCCATCAGCCATTTGTCCATTGTGCAGAAACATTCCATGACCGGTAATACCACAAATCTCGCTTTGATTGCCACATTTGTTCTTGGTGTTATGGTTTCGGGCCATTTGTACAAAGAGTCCATTGCCACTGCTGTAATTGTGGTTACGTTGTTATCGCTCAAGACCACCTTCCGCTCGTTCATTAAGAATATAACGCCCGAAGAACTTTTTGCCTTTATCAAATTTTCAATCATTGCCCTGTTGATATTACCATTTCTGCCCGACAAGGATTATGGGCCTGAAGGCCTACTGAACCCTTTTGAGATCGGGGCAATTATTGTCATTGTCTCCTTTCTGAACTTCATCGGATATTTTTTGGTCAAATACGTTGGGTCAAAAAAAGGAATCTTGTTGACCGCTATTCTGGGTGGTTTGATATCGAGTACGGCAGTTGCTTGGATCTATGCCTCCAGAAGCAAGAAGTCTCCCGAGCTTTCAAAAAAATACGCAGCAGGTATCATCATAGCATCGGCAATCATGTTCCCTAGACTTTCGGTTCTCGCCTATATTTTTAATAGTGCCATCCTAGGCTATTTGGCAATCCCCTTTGCCCTGCTTACGGTGGTCTGTCTGGTAGCTTCCCTGCTTTTGATACGTAAGGATACCGATCAGCCGAACACGGACATTAATTTGGGGAATCCGCTCAATATTTGGAATGCGATCGGTTTTGGCGGCATCTATGTGGCCATCCTGTTTGCGGTTTTCTATGGAAATAAATTTTTTGGAGAAAGTGGTCTGTACTATTCGGCATTGATTGCGGGTCTGGCAGATACCGATGCGATAACCATCAGCATGGCTAAATTTGCCTTATTGGATGAAAAATTGATTTTGGCATCCAATGTCATCATTGCAGCGACCCTGAGCAATATGACCGTGAAATTGGGAATTGCCTTTTTTAAGGGCTCTAAAAAAACAGGGCGACTCGTGGGCTATGCCTTTGGGGCGGTCGTCCTTCTTGGCATCCTTTATATCCTGCTTAATTCTTGGATAAATTGAAATTTTAAAACTAGAAACGAAAATGAAAACAACCGTATTCAGCACCCATAAATTTGAAGATCCCCATTTGCTATCTGCAAATAAAGGCAAACACGAGCTTAACCTACTTGAAGTACGGTTGACCGAAAGCACGGCTTCCTTGGCCCGTGGCACCGAGGCCATTAGTTTGTTTACGAGCGATGATGCCTCGGCGGTAGTACTTGAAAAACTTAAGGACATAGGAATCAAATATATCGCCCTGCGTACCGCTGGATATAACAACGTAGCTGTCGAAAAGGCTGCTGAACTTGGCATAAAAGTAGCCCGTGTCCCAGCCTATTCCCCATATGCCATCGCAGAACACACCATGGCGCTGATACTTGCATTGAACAGAAAACTGATCAGGGCCCACAATAGGGTCAGGGATATGAATTTCTCGCTGAACGGGCTCACCGGGTTCGACCTGAACGGAAAAACTGTCGGGGTAATGGGCACTGGAAAAATTGGGGCTATCCTTGTTAAAATACTTCACGGTTTTGGTTGTAATATTTTGGCCTATGACAACTCTGAAGATGGAGAACTCATCGAAAAGTACGGGATCCGCTATACCGACTGCTCAACAATCTGCCGCCAAGCCGATATCATAAGCCTGCATGTGCCTTTAGTGCCTTCCACCAAACATTTGATCGATGCCAAGCGTATTTCATTGATGAAACCAGGGGTAATGCTTATCAATACCAGCAGGGGTGGCTTGGTGGATACCAAAGCGGTCATTGAAAGTTTAAAAACAGGAAAAGTCGGATACTTTGGGATGGATGTCTATGAGGAAGAGGAAGGACTGTTCTTTGAAGATCATTCGGACGAAATACTACAGGATGATGTCATTGCACGTTTGATGACCTTCAGCAATGTTCTGATAACCAGTCACCAAGCTTTCTTGACCGATACAGCCTTGACCAACATTGCAGATACGACCATACATAACCTTGATAGTTTTGAAAAAGGAACGGTTTCAGGGAATGAAGTAAAAATAAATTAGAACAACTTGTAAAACTTAATAAGGATGAAAAATATACTCGTACCCACCGATTTTTCGGAGAACTGCGACAAAGCCGCTGATTTGGGCATTGAAATGGCTAAACTATACGATGCGGAAATTCATTTCTTTCACTTGATACATACTCCCGTAGACTGGGTAAAACTGGACAAGTTAAAGGAGAAAAGATACCCCAAGACGCTTAGGGAAATCGGGGCGGCCAAATCCGCCTTGCGGGAATTGGAGAAAAAGGCGGAGAAGGAAAATCTAAAATGCCAGACCTTCTTGGAGTATCAGGTTGAGACCAGTAATATTCTAAAACATTCCGGTCATTTCCACCATGATTTTATTATCACGGGCAGCAGTGGTACCAAAGGTACCGTTCGGGAATTATTTGGTAGTAATGTTGAAAAAATTATAAGAAAATCCGATGTGCCCGTAATCGTGGTGAAAGAGGAAGAGGTCTCCTTCCCTTTTAAAAATATAGTTTTTGTCTCTGATTTCATGGAGGATGTAAGTGGTGCTTTCGAGCATGTAATCTCAATCGCAAAAAAATGCAATGCACATATTCGTTTGTTGCGTATCAACACCCAAACGGATACCAATAGCATTACTGCTGGATTGAATCCAATTAAGAAATTCTTGGAAAAGTTTCCTGATTTGAAAAATTATTCGATGTACGTCACTAACGAACCTTCTGTGGAAACGGGAATAAATACGTTCCTAAGACACGAACCTGCGGATCTGATTGCTTTGTCCACCCATGGCAGTACAGGATTTTTAAGCTTGTTTTCCAAAAGTATCGCCGAAGGTGTGGCCAATCATTCCGCACTTCCGGTAATGACGGTTAAAATCTAAAGGCATGAATGTCGTGAACGTCACAAAATATTCGGGCGAATTGGAAGTCTTTGACCTAAACAAGCTTATCGGCTCTTTGCAGCGTTCGCAGGCAACGGTAAAAAAAATTCTCGAAGATTCAGAAGAATTATGCACAACAATTGAAGTAAAGAAACTAAAAATAAGTAAATAAAAATTAATTAATCCTAAAAAAAATACAGATGAAAACAGAAACATTAAAAAAACAGGACAGCATGGACCTAGAGCCATTTTACCAAGCAATTGAAGATGATCCAAGCTTACTGGAAGAAGCCTTTGAAACATTACTGGAGATGGTAAACTCCGAGCCCGGATCCGCCAAGAAACTAGCCCTTCTTATCAAAGAGGACTTTCACGATCTGTACAAGGAAATAGCGGAGCTATGCAAACCGGACCAAGATAAAGGGAACACACCTTCCTGTTGTGGGGGACTTTAAAATTTGATAAATGATCAAGACCTCAAAAACCGATTGGATCCATTGAATGGGTGTGTTAGCACATGAAGTCAAGAACGGGAGTACAGTAAATCGGTAAAATAATAGTGATTCTTTCTTTATACAATAAAGAGAATTTAGAAGATCCGTTAGAATTATTTATGACCTAATAAACTGTAAAAAAAATGAAAAATAACAAAGTAAACATTCACTTATTAGGAGATGCAGGAACGGTTACCGGTTCAAAGTATATGATGGAATCCACCAAAAAGGAAATTCCCATTGAATGTGGTCATCATTACAACGGTATCCTCTTGGCCTCCAACTTTTTAGGATTGAAGGTAAACGACAAGCCGCTGGTGTTTTGGGGCGATATTTGCCACACCGAAGAACCATTCCCGTACTCGCCCCAAAAACCTATAAAAGATACTTATGGCTGGGAAGCTGAAGTACCACAGCCTTACGACATTAAATGGTTGGAATTAAAACCACCAATCAGAATTGTGTACAACGTAAAGGAAAGAATCAGCATCAACTAAGTTGTTCGATTTTATAAAAATATATACTTAGAAAAAAGAAATACAAAAATTATGAAAATCCAAAAAATTGAAGCGATCGAAATACTCGATTCAAGAGGGAACCCTACCGTAGAAGTGAATCTAAAGTTGGAAGATGGAACTACCTCCCGTGCCATGGTCCCAAGTGGCGCATCAACCGGAGAAAGGGAAGCCACCGAATTAAGAGATGGCGATAAAAAACGTTATGGAGGAAAAGGCGTTTTGAAGGCAGTTGAGAATGTAAATACTGTAATTGCGAAAGCCATTAAAGATAAAAGTATCCATACACAAAGAGAGCTTGACTATTTATTGATAGAACTGGATGGAACAAAAAACAAAGCCAAACTAGGTGCAAATGCAATACTTGGTGTTTCTATGGCCTATGCGCGAGCAAAAGCCCAGAGTGCTAAAATCCCGTTATATGAGTGCTTGGGAGGAAGCAATGCCCACATAATGCCCGTACCTTGTATGAATGTCATAAACGGCGGCAAACATGCGGACAATACATTGGATTTTCAAGAATTCATGATCGCACCTCATAAGGCGCCGTCATTTAGAGAAGCCATACGTATGGGCGAAGAAGTGTTCCATTCCTTAAAAAATGTGTTAAAAACCAAAGGTTTAAGCACTGGAGTTGGTGACGAAGGTGGATTTGCCCCCGATTTAAAATCAAATGAACAGGCTGTCGAAATGATTTTAGAAGGAATTCATAAAGCTGGTTATAAACCGGGAATAGATGTAAGTATTTGTCTTGACCCCGCTGCCAGTGAAATGTGGGAAAATGGAATGTATAAATTTTTTAAAAGTTCCCAAAAGTTAGTTTCAAGCGATGAAATGGTAAAGCTTTGGGAAAGTTGGACAACTCAATATCCTATTGTCTTGCTTGAGGATGGTTTAGCTGAAAATGACTGGGAAGGTTGGAAAAACTTAACGGATATATTAGGCGATAAAATTGAAATTGTAGGCGATGACTTGTTCTGCACCAATAAATCGATTTTAGAAAAAGGTATCGAAAAAGGGGTGGCAAACTCGATCCTGATCAAATTGAATCAAATAGGAACCGTAACCGAAACGCTTGAAACAACCGAGCTTGCTTATAAAAATTCATACAATTGTTTTGTATCGCATAGGAGCGGCGAAACAGTAGATAGTTTTATTGCGGATTTAACCGTTGCCCTAAACGCGGGACATTTAAAAACAGGAAGCGGTTGCCGTGGAGAGCGTATTGAAAAATTCAATCAACTTATGCGTATTGAAAATGAATTGGGCAAATCATCACAATTTGCCGGTTTGAAAGCATTTAAGAATGCCAAATAACACCTGACGAATAGTAGGGCTAATGATACATTTTCCACTTTTGAAGGCATGAGCAGTACCGATGACAATAGCATATTATATGCCATATCTTCCAAAAACGGAGTTAAAGGCACTTTGGTAGATGTATATGGAGTATGTGCCGAGAACATCTCGGAAGCAATGCGGAAAAAAATGCGATAATATAGAATCAAAAAATCATGAAAACCCAAACCTTTGAAACTAAAATAAGCCCCTATGCTGGAAAACCGGCTACGGAAGAAATGCTTGTCGATGTACCAAAGTTGGTTTCGGCATATTACGCTGTAATTCCGGACCCGAACATTCCTGAACAGCGGGTGGCCTTCGGTACATCGGGACATCGTGGTTCCTCGTTCAACACTTCATTTAATGAATGGCATATACTTGCGATAACTCAGGCTATTTGTATATACCGGCAGCAACAAAATATCGATGGGCCGCTATTTCTGGGCATAGATACCCATGCACTTTCTGAGCCTGCAAGTACCAGTGCCCTTGAAGTGCTCGCGGCAAATGGAGTGGAAGTAATGATGGCCGAAGGAGACGAATATACGCCAACGCCGGCCGTGTCCTTGGCTATTCTCAATTACAATCGCAATAGAAAAACGGGACTAGCGGACGGAATTATTATTACACCATCGCACAATCCGCCAAAGGATGGGGGCTTAAAATACAATCCGCCGAATGGTGGCGCGTCCGGTACCACGATTACCAACTGGATACAGGATAAAACGAATAAATTTCTTGCCAAAAATCTTTCGGGTGTAAAAAGAATTTCCTACGATAAAGCCTTACATGCGTCCACCACGCACCGGTATGATTATCTCAATTTCTATGTGGAAGAATTGAATGCCGTCCTTGATTTTGATGCCATCCGTGGCGCCAAAATTAACATGGCGGTTGACCCCCTTGGCGGGGCCGGTGTCCATTACTGGCCGGCCATTGCCGATAAATACATGATCGACTTGACGATTGTGAACAAAACCGTTGACCCAACTTTTCGTTTTATGACAGTTGATTGGGACGGACAAATTCGGATGGACCCTTCCTCGCCCTATGCGATGCAAAGCCTATTAAAAAGAAAAAACGATTTCGATATTACGTTTGCCTGTGATACGGACCATGACCGGCACGGCATCGCTACACCAAAGACGGGCTTACTTTCCCCCAATCACTATTTATCTGTGGCAATTTTCTATTTGTTTCAAAACCGCCCGGGCTGGCCAACACGATCGGCAGTTGGTAAAACGGTCGTGACCAGCCAGATGATCGACGGCATCGTGAAAAAGCTTGGAAGAAAATTATATGAGGTTCCCGTAGGTTACAAATGGTTCGAGGAAGGGCTGTTGGATGGTTCACTTGGTTTTGGCGGAGAGGAAAGTGCCGGTGCCTCTTTTTTGCGAAAAGATGGAAGTGTATGGACGACGGATAAGGACGGATTTATTCCGGCCCTGCTATCAGCTGAAATAACGGCTCGCATGGGCAAGGATCCCGGTGAGATCTATGAAGGACTCACCGCAGAATTGGGACAATCGTATTATGACAGGTCCGAAGCACCCGCCACATCGAAACAAAAGCAAATACTCAAACAACTTTCTGCAGATCGGATAAAGGGTGAAGTACTTGCCGGAGAAAAAATTACAGTGATACTGACTAGCGCCACGGGCAATAAACAACCCATTGGAGGATTGAAAGTAGAAACAGAAAATGGGTGGTTTGCCGCCCGCCCTTCTGGAACAGAAAATATTTATAAGATTTATGCAGAAAGTTTTGTTGGTAAAGAACACCTTGAAACCATTATCGGCGAAGCACAAAATATCGTTAACAGTGCATTAAAGAATGTCGAATAAAAAAATGAGTCATAAACTTAAAATAAAACATAAAAAATGATCGATTTAGATACAATTTCTACCATACCACCCGAAAACATTTCAAAAAACGAGGGCAAGAATGGTTTGGTTCATTTACGCAAAGAGCTTTTTGAACTTCAGAACAAGTTTTATGCCGATGGGCGTTTTGGCCTGCTTATTATCCTGCAAGGTATGGACACCGCGGGCAAGGACGGCACTATCCGTCATGCTTTAAGTAGTATGAATCCGCAAGGCGTTCAAGTAAAATCGTTTAAAAAACCGACTGAGGAAGAGTTGAAACACGACTTTTTGTGGCGGGCCTACCCGCACATTCCCCCCAAGGGTATGATCCAGGTCTTTAACCGTTCCTATTACGAAGACTTACTTATGCCTATGGTAGGTAATACACTACCAGAGGAAGTACTAGCCCACCGCTGCAAGCTTATCAAATACCTGGAGCAGCATTTAAGATTGAGCAACATTCACGTACTTAAATTTTTTCTACATATCTCTAAAGAAGAACAGAAAGCGCGCATTGAGGAACGTCTGTCAAAACCCCATAAACGTTGGAAATACAGTGTAGAAGATGAAAAGGCGGCCAAACAATGGGATGCCTATAGAGCTGCCTATAATAGGGCAATGAACAACTGCGATGATCCTTCTTGGCATATTATACCAGCAGATAAACGTTGGTACCGCAACTATAACGTTGCCAATATACTTACAGAACACCTTAAAAAGCATAATCTAAAATACCCTATAAATTAAAAATAGCATACTATGAACAATAACAAAGATCACAAGGACAAAAAAATGGACCATTCGAAGATGGATCATTCAAAGATGGACCACTCGAAAATGGAAGACCCAAAATCGGACGACCATAGTAAGATGGACCACAGTAAAATGAATCACTCCAATATGGACCATTCAAAAATGAAACACGGAAACGGAGACCATTCCGGTCATGACGGCAACGCACCAATGGGAATGGCAGGGCACGACCACCATAAAATGATGGTGAAGGATTTTAGAAAACGGTTCTGGGTATCGTTGATAATTACCATCCCGATCCTCTTCTTTTCACCCATGATCCAAGAGTTTTTTGGTTATGATTTTCTACTTCCCGGCAATCCATATTACCTATTTGCGCTCTCTACCTTTGTCTATTTTTGGGGCGCATGGCCATTTTTAAAAGGCTTTTATGGTGAAATGAAAACCAAGGGTGCCGGTATGATGACGCTCATATCCATGGCGATCAGTGTCGCTTATTTTTACAGTACCGCTACGGTTTTCGGACTGGAAGGCGAAGATTTCTTCTGGGAATTAAGTACACTTATTGTGATTATGCTCTTGGGGCACTGGTTGGAAATGAAATCGGTCTTAGGAGCTTCAAAAGCATTACAACTATTGGTAAGTATGCTACCTTCCGAAGCACATAAAGTCGTTGGGGATACCATTCAGGACGTTAAGCTGGACGACCTTATAAAAGATGATATCATCCTGATTAAACCAGGAGAAAAAATTCCAGCAGATGGTGTGATAACAGAAGGCTCAAGTTACCTTAATGAATCTATGCTTACTGGAGAGTCCAAACCGGTTAAAAAGGGACTGGATGACAAGGTCATTGGTGGTGCCATAAACGGCAATAGCACCCTAAAAGTGAAGGTAGTGCATACAGGCAAGGACAGTTACTTGAACAAGGTCATCAAGATGGTCGACGAAGCACAGCGCACGAAGTCCAAAATGCAGAACCTTTCCGATAGGGCCGCAAAATGGTTGACCTATATTGCGCTCATTATCGGTTTTGGCACCCTAGCAGTTTGGTTGATTTTGGGCTTCCCATTTGTCTTCGCATTGGAAAGAATGGTTACCGTTATGGTCATCGCCTGTCCGCACGCATTGGGTCTTGCCATTCCTTTGGTAGTGGCCATTTCTACTGCGGTATCTGCCCAAAATGGCTTGTTGATCCGTAACAGAACTGCCTTTGAAGAATCACGCAAAATATCGGCATTGCTCTTTGACAAGACAGGAACCTTGACCAAAGGCGATTTTGGGGTTACCCGAATAGAATCGGTAGATGAAAAATACTCCACGGATGAAGTCTTACGGCTTGCCAGTGCCCTGGAACAAAGCTCCGAACATCCTATTGCCGTAGGTATCATTAAAAAGGTAAAAGCCGATAAGGTGACTATTCCAAAACCTGAAAAATTCAATGCCATTACCGGAAAAGGCGTAGAGGCCAATGTAGAAGGCAAACAGGTAAAAGTAGTAAGTCCAGGCTATCTGCGTGACGAAAAGATTGCCATTCCAGATGATGCCTATAGTGATGCCGCCGAAACCGTGGTATTCGTATTGATAGAAGGAAAATTGGCAGGTTATATCGCACTCTCCGATGAGATCAGACCAGAATCGGCAGATGCTATAAAAACCTTTAAAAAGAATAATATCAAGGTATATATGGCCACTGGTGACAATGAAAAAACCGCCAAGGCTGTTAGCGATAAATTAGGTCTGGACGGTTATTATGCCGAAGTGCTGCCCCATCAAAAAGTGGAAATTGTAAAAGACTTACAGGATAAGGAGGAATTTGTAGCTATGACGGGTGATGGGGTAAATGATGCGCCTGCATTGGCACAGGCCAATGTTGGAGTTGCTGTTGGTTCTGGTTCTGATATTGCTGCCGAGACCGCAGACATTATTTTGGTCAACAGTAATCCAAAGGATATTGCCAACCTCATATTGTTCGGGAAAGCAACTTACAATAAGATGATCCAGAACCTGATATGGGCCACCGGGTATAATGTGGTTGCCATTCCTCTAGCTGCGGGCGTTTTCTATGCCTCAGGTTTTGTGCTGGGGCCAGCTATAGCAGCTGTATTTATGAGCTTGAGCACAATCATTGTAGCCATTAATGCCCAATTGTTGAAAAGAAAAATCGCTAAAAAATAATGGACAAAAAGGAAAAGCTCCACAGGATATATTTAGTATTGTTGAGTTTATTTGTGGTAATGCTCGGGTACGGTATTTTACTGCCTACCCTTCCGTATTACACGGAAAGGCTGGCTCTAAAAGACAACCTGGATACGGACCTTATCAACTTCCATATCGGAATGTTGACCAGTATTTATCCGTTGTTCCAGCTCTTGTTCGTTATCGTCTGGGGCAAGCTTTCCGATAAATACGGACGTAAACCCATAATACTATTGGGGCTTGTAGGTTTTGTCGTGATGAACTTGCTAACGGGTCTTGCCACTTCCCTGTCGATGCTCTATATGGCCCGTATCATAGGGGGCATCTTTACGTCAGCGGTCATTCCGGTCAGTAATGCCTATTTAAGTGATATTACCTCAGAAAAGCGAAGGACCAAAATAATGGCCTGGTCCGGGGTCGCTATCAGTTCCGGTGTGATATTCGGCCCTGTTCTGGGGGGATTTCTGTCGCAAACGAACCTACACTATACATACTCTTTTGGAGTGTTCCACTTAGACCGTTTTTCGGTTCCCTTTATTTTGGCCGCTCTTTTGGGCTTTGTGGTATTGCTGATAATTGTAAAATGGCTGAAGAATACAGAAGTAAAAAGTCGTATTGCTTCTGAGGCAGTCAAATTCAGTTTTTCCCTTAGTAACTATTTTATCATTTTGTTGCTCTTATCCTTTGTGATGCAGTTCGTGGTTACCCTGTTTGAGACCGTGTTTTCAATTTATGGGAAGGATGAGTTGGCCTTTACAACCAATCAGGTGGGTATTGGTTTTATGCTTTGTGGTTCCGTGATGGCCGTTTTGCAACCGGTATTCGCAACCTATGGCGAAAAAATATTGACCTCTAAACAGCAAATAACATTGGGGTTATTGATATCGGGTGTTTCGTTAATCGTCTTCCCTTTTGTGAGTGGTGTACTATACATTTATGTTACTATTATAATTTTCGCAGCCGGGGGAGCCATGGTGACACCAAACCTGCTTTCGGCAGTTTCCTTAATATCCAAGGAAAACACGGGAAGGAATATATCCATTCAAAGTTCCACGAACAGTATCGGTCAAATTTTGGGTCCGGTATTGGGGACTTGGCTGATTGCCGGAGGGTTTTATTATCCTTTCATCATTGCCGGAGTAACCGTTTTGGTTTCTATGGGATTGGTTTATTTCTTGAAGCGACCAAATGAAGGGATTGACGGGCCTTTATTGGCCGACCAGCATAAAAAACTGTAATGATGGATCATTGAACCGGTACACCAACACGAACAGGGCCTAAATAAAAAAAGGCGGATGTATGAAAATCAAAATGCCTACAATGTATTTATAAAAGAATCAAAAGATGGGTAATAAAAATATAAAGTATTCTAAACATAGCACATCATCTGGAATGCTATTTTGTTAATTAAAAAAAGTGAATTATGTCAAAAAAAGTTGCAGACCTATTGGTAGAAAACCTCGTGAATGCAGGTGTTAAAAGATTGTATGCCGTAACCGGTGATAGTTTGAACCCCATAAACGATGCGGTAAGGCGGGACGGCAGGATCAGGTGGATTCACGTTCGCCACGAAGAGGCAGGCGCCTATGCCGCCTCTATGGATGCAGAACTCGATGGTATAGGCTGTTGTATGGGCAGTAGCGGCCCAGGCCACGTACATCTGATCAACGGGCTATATGATGCCAATAGGTCCGGAAACCCCGTGATCGCGATTGCCTCCACGATTAATACCGATAAACTGGGTACGGATAATTTTCAGGAGACCAACGTGGTCAAATTATTTGACGATTGCAGTATATATTGTTTTATGGCCAATACCCCGCAGCAAGCCGCACATGCTTTTCAAACGGGTATTCAGCATGCGATCGAAAAACGTGGCGTTGCGGTGGTGGGGCTTCCAGGGGATGTGGCCGCCGCAGATGCACAGGAAATCACCACGTCACATAAAAACTACTATACAAGTGCCCGGCTCATCCCAGGGAAATTGGAAATGGAAGAATTGGCCCAGGTAATCGATTCCCATAAGAAAATCATGCTGTTCTGCGGCTATGGGTGCAAGGATGCCCAAGGGGAAGTCATGCAATTATCCGAAAAACTGCAGGCTCCCATGGGCTTCAGTTTTCGTGGAAAAATATTCTTTGACAAGTCCAGCAATCCTTTTGCCGTGGGACTCAACGGCCTATTGGGGAATAAATCCGGATTTAAGGCCATGCAGGAGGCCGATTTGTTGCTATTACTGGGTACCGATTTTCCTTACTCCGACTTTTTGCCGGAGAAAAATACAATCATCCAAATAGACGACAAACCGCAACGTATCGGGAGGCGCGCTAAAGTGGATTATGGCTATGCCGGAAAAATAAAGGACACCATAGAAGCCTTGCTGCCCATGATAGAGGAAAAAACCGATAAGGATTTTTTAAATGAAATGCGTAAACTCCACGAACAACAAGAAGAAAAATACGCCTCTTACGTAAAAGCCAAATCCAGTGAAAAAAACATACATCCTGAATTTGTGGCAGCGGTAGTTGATGAAGTGGCGGCAGACGATGCCATCTTTACCGTGGATACCGGCATGTCCGCAGTTTGGGCGGCACGCTATTTAAAAGGCCGGCGAGACCGCTACCTTACCGGCTCGTTCAACCATGGCTCCATGGCAAACGCCATGCCCATGGCCATTGGTGCCGGGCTTTCAAGACCAGACCGGCAAGTTATCGCCTTATGCGGCGATGGGGGCATAAGCATGCTTTTGGGCGATCTAATGACCATAAGCCAATATGATATACCGGTAAAAATTGTCGTTTTTAACAATCGGTCGCTGGGAATGGTTAAACTGGAAATGAATGTGGCCGGCTACCCAGATTGGCAAACCGATATGGAAAATCCTGATTTTGCCCAGGTGGCGCAGGCGATGAACATAGCATCTTGGAACGTGGAACAATGTGAAAATGTAGAACCCACATTAAAAAAAGCCTTTGCACACAAGGGACCTGCACTGATCAATATTTTTACAGATCCCGAAGCCCTGGCCATGCCGCCCAAAGTGAGTTTTGAACAGGTAAAGGGCTTTGCAACAAGCATGGGCAAGATGATGCTGAACGGCCAAAGTGCCGAGGTAATAGACACGGCAAAATCCAATCTTAAATATTTAAGGGAATTGTTTTAGATATAAAAACTGGGGAAGCTAAAAACATATTTTAAGTATCCTTGGGCCTATTGACAATAATGAACGTAAGCTGAAAAAATAATATGGAGCATAAACGGACAACCCTAAAACCTCATGATAGGCTATTTCAAAATGGCACCGACAATACTGAACATATTGAGTTGGTCCGTTCGGGAGAAGACTATTTTTTGCGGCTTGAAAAATTAATAGATAAGGCAGAAAAGGAAATCCATTTACAGACCTACATTTTTGAAAACGATGAAACAGGAAACCGTATAGCCTCCTGTTTAAAAAAAGCCGCTCAACGAAAAGTAGAGGTATATGTCTTATTGGATGCCTATGGTAGCGCTGCATTACCCAATAGTTTTGCCCAGGATTTGGTACAGCATGGTATTTTACTTCGCTTTTTTTCGCCATTATTCTCCTTGAACAATTTTTATATCGGTAGGCGGATGCACCATAAAATTGCGGTCGTCGATGAAAAAATAGCACTGATAGGCGGAATCAATATTGCCGATAAATACCGCGGAACCAAGGCTTCTAAACCTTGGTTGGACTATGCCGTTCAGTTGAATTGCCCGGCAGCTAAGAATCTACAAATATTGTGTAGCGATTATTTTTATAAAAGGGGAAGCTCAAAAAAAATACCACCCGTGTTACATTCGGCAGGTAGCGCACTCGTGGGAATTTTACAAAACGACTGGCTGCAGCGAAAAACGGAAGTCTGTGATGCCTACACGAACGCCTTCATTTATGCCAAAGAGGAAATAGTAATCGTGAGCTCGTATTTTTTACCTGGAAACAGATTGGCAAAGGCTTTGAAAAAGACGTGTAAAAGAGGAATAAAAACAACGGTGATCTTAGCGGGTATTAGCGATGTGCCGTTGGTGCGTAGGGCCACCGAACATTTGTACTCGTCTTTTCTAGACCATCATATGAGAATTTTTGAATGGAATAATTCCGTAGTACACGGTAAAGCTGCGGTGGTTGACAACAAATGGTCTACCATAGGCTCATTTAACCTGAACAGTCTTAGTTGCTATGGCAGTATTGAAATGAACGTAGAAGTTCACTCGGTCAATTTTGCCAAAATTCTTCGGGCCGACTTTGAAATGGTTATAAGCCAGTGTAACGAAATTACAAAGGGGAGTCTAAGACAAAGAGCCGGTATATTCAATAAGTTGGGTAATTGGATTTCTTACCATATGGTACGCACAGCCATGCTTTTTCTAACCTTTCTTCCGCATTTAAGGTTTTTGAAAAATTATAGGTTATAGGGTGCTGCTAATGGTCAAGTGATTAAATGTGCCAAGGTAGAATACGAGATGTTTCAGGACAATGAAAGAAAAGTTATGATAAAAAGTTTAAGGACAAAGGAAGGCATCCGCCTACTAAGGGATAATTATATCGGACGCTTGGCATTTATATCCCAAGGAAATCCTTACGTTGTTCCGATTACCTATTATTACGATGAAACCAGCAATAGTATCCTGGGATATTCTGCTGAAGGACATAAAATGAATGCTATGCGGGAAAACCGATCGGTATCATTAGAAGTAGATGAAATAAGTTCCGTAAATAATTGGCGATCTATCTTGGCACACGGTGTTTTTGAAGAATTGCAAGGAAGCGAGGCCAAATTTCTCCTGCATCGGTTTGCCCAAGGTGTCAAAAATATTATCCTCCGTAAGGAGAAAATAATTCCCCAATCCATTAGTGAATTTTCAAGTAAACTGAATTCACCTAAAACCCCTATAGTCTTTCGAATCAGAATAGTTGAAATTACAGGAAAACAAAGGAAACCATAATCTATATACGAATATGACATAAGCCATTGTTGGTTTTAGATACGAACTATGAACCCAAAGTCATTTATACTTTTTAAGGAAGCGAAAGAATGAATGGCTTATTAAAAGATTTGACGATGAAAAAATATTATTACAACGAAGAACAGGAATCTTATGATGCGATTGTTGTAGGCACTGGCATCAGCGGAGGCTGGGCCGCCAAGGAACTATGTGAGAAGGGTCTTAAGACCCTGGTTTTGGAGCGTGGAAGAATGGTGCGCCATATCACGGACTATCCCACGGCTTACAAAGATCCTTGGGATTTTCCGAACGGAGGGGAGCCGACACTGGAAGACCTTAAAAAACAACCAAAACAAAATCGAACAGGTTACACGACCAATGCGGCAAGTGCACTTTGGTTCGTGAACGACCTGGAACACCCCTACAACGAAATCAAACGTTTTGACTGGATGCGGGGCTACCACGTGGGAGGGCGCTCCATCATGTGGGGGCGACATAGTTACCGTTGGAGCGATATCGATTTTACAGCCAACCAGCGTGATGGAATCGCAGTGGATTGGCCCGTTAGATATAAGGATATCGCCCCTTGGTACGATAAAGTAGAAACCTTCATCGGGGTATCGGGGGAAAACCTGGGGTTGAAACAATTGCCTGATGGCCAGTTTTTACCGATGATGGAACTCAATTGTGTCGAACAACGTTTTCGGGAAAAGGTAAGTGAGAATTTCGATGGCCGAGTCGTGACGGCAGGAAGGGTGGCCAATATCACTGGAACCAAAAAATTTGAAGGGCGGCAACATTGCATGTTCCGAAACCGCTGTATACGTGGTTGCCCATTTGGGGCGTACTTTAGCAGTAATTCCTCGACCCTGCCCGCCGCCGAACGAACCGGAAACCTAACGCTAAGACCCGATTCCATAGTACATGAAGTGATGTACGACCCCGATACCAAACGGGCCACCGGCGTAAAGGTCATCGATAGTGTCACCAAGGAAGCGTATGAATTCAACGCCAAAGTAATTTTCCTATGCGCCTCGGCCGTTGCCTCTACATCAATATTGATGCAATCAAGATCCGATCGCTTCCCCAACGGTATGGGTAACGATTCCGATCAGTTGGGAAGGAACATTATGGACCATCATTTGGGAGTGGGTGCACAGGGCAAGTTTGACGGACTTGAAGACAAATATTATAAGGGGAGAAAACCGAATGGGGTATATATCCCACGTTTTAGAAACCTTGGTGGTGATTCCGACCGCAAAGACTATAAGCGAGGTTTTGGCTATCAAGGTAGTGCCGGAAGGGGCAATTGGGACGATGCCGTTGCCGAACTATCCTTCGGGAAAGAGCTAAAAGAGGCCATCCTGAAACCAGGCGGATGGACCATGGGCATTGGGGGCTTCGGCGAAGTGCTTCCGTACGAAGAAAACAGGATGACCCTGGATTATGATAAATTGGACGGTTGGGGGCTACCCACGGTAACTTTCGATGCCGAATTCAAGGAGAATGAATGGGCCATGCGGAAGGATATGAAGGAATCAGCCGTCGAAATGCTCGAAAAAGCTGGGCTGCGCGATGTGCAGCCTTTTGACAATCCCGGGGCCTTGGGCCTTGGAATCCACGAAATGGGCACCGCCCGTATGGGAAGGGACAAAAGGACATCGGTACTCAACGGAAACAATCAAGTTCATGATGTTCCCAATGTATATGTAACGGATGGTGCGTTCATGACTTCCGCGGCATGTGTAAACCCGTCACTGACCTATATGGCCTTTACGGCAAGGGCGGCAGACCATGCGGCAAAAGAACTTAAAAAAGGAAACATATAATGGATAGAAGAAAAGCACTTAAGAATATGGGGCTGGCCTTGGGATATTCCGTGGCCACCCCGACATTGATAGGTATGGTCCAAAGCTGCAAAAACGATAAGGCACTGGAATGGACCCCGGTTTTCCTTACCCCGGATGAAGGGGAGGCATTGACAAAATTGGTGGATATTATCCTTCCCAAAACCGATACCCCTTCCGCTTCGGAAGTTCAGGTACACCTGTTCATTGACAAGTTCATTGATCAAGTAATGGAAAAGGAACAACAGGATTTTGTGAAAATGTCCATGGGCCAATTCTTGGAAAAAGCCTTGAAGGATTCCAGAAAGGAAAAAGCGGGCGATCTTACTTCAGGAGATTTGGAGCCCGTGCTCGCGGCAGCCCTGAAAGTGACCAAGGAAGATGATGTGAAAAACTTCGAGGCCATAGAGCAATACCATGAAGCCATTGCCGAAGGAAAAGAGCCCTTGTTGGACGATGGTATCTCACGCTTTGCATTTGCCAACAACCTTAGAGGCCTCACTATTTGGGGTTACAAGATTTCGGAATATGTAGGCGAGGAAGTACTGGCCTATCTCCCCATTCCGGCAGAATATATTCCATGTGAGGATGCACAAAAACTTACCGGAAGTATAGCATGGTCCTTATAAATAATCGCCCTGTTCCAAAACAGTCTTTAACAATTTGAAATTACAAAAACAATAATAATGACAGATTTAACAACTAGCGCGATCGGGCGTGTCCTCAGGAACAATTATCTCGGACACTTGGCCTATCTATGGCAAGGGAAGCCCTATGTGATTCCCATTACCTATTATTTTGACCCTACGGACAATACGATCATTAGCTATACCTCGGAAGGCCATAAAATCGATGCGATGCGAAAAAACAACTCAGTTACCGTACAGGTCGAAGAAATACAATCGATGTTCAACTGGGAATCGGCCATGGTGCACGGAACATTCGAAGAACTTGAAGGAAGCGTTGCCAAGCAAAAATTGCACCTATTTACCGAAGGCGTCAAGAGCATTATTCGTAGAAAAGAACGGAGAGAGGTTGAGTTCATCAATGAATTTTCAAGTAAGATATACTCCAGGGGCATTCCAATTGTTTACCGTATTAAAATACGGGAAGTTATCGGAAAACGAAGGGAAACGTAAAGATGAAATCAGTAATTATGATAGAACTGTAAGACAATTTAAAAAGATAAAAATGCGAAATTGATATTGGTAAGGCATGAAAAATCGATTGGGAGGCAAAAAATATATTTACCGGATGGACGGATATCGACTTTGCCCTGGAAGGCATTGAAGAATCCAAAAACAAAGGGGAAGCACTTACAGAACCGCCCAGATGAGCTCTGTTACAGGATCAACAGAAAACTATTCGGCCTTAGGCTGTTCGATAAGAGCGAAATTGCTATAAAGACACCTTACTGATAAGCAATTAATTTGCGTTTTGAACTGACTAAAATCATACTATATAGCAACTGATTTTGATATTTTTAATTTAACCTATTAAAAGTCTCGCAAGGGTAGTTGAAGCTAAATAGAAAATACATTCTAAACTTAAAAAATGAATATGATAATAAACCTTTCAAAAAGACCATATTACTTTTTTCCATATAAATTTTAATTATACTAATTATGTCTAAATATATATTATCGCTAGATCAGGGAACTACCAGTTCCAGAGCCATTTTGTTTAATCATAAAGGTCAAATCGAAGCTATTGCTCAAAAAGAGTTTGAACAAATTTTTCCCAAACCCGGTTGGGTAGAACATAATGCCATGGAAATTTGGTCCTCTCAACGCGGTGTAGTGGCAGAAGCAAAGGCAAAGTTGCACATTGAAAACTCGGATATTGCTGCAATCGGGATAACCAATCAGCGAGAAACGACAATTGTTTGGGATCGGGCAAGCGGTAAACCTATCTACAATGCCATTGTATGGCAAGACCGAAGAACTTCAAAAACTTGTGACCAACTTAAGGAAGCTGGTTACACCGATAAGGTGAAATCAAAGACGGGCTTGGTCATAGACGCCTATTTTTCGGGAACCAAGATTAAATGGATACTGGATAACGTAGAAGGTGCCAGAAAAAAAGCGGAGGCTGGAGAACTGGCATTTGGAACGGTTGATTCATGGCTCATCTGGAACCTGACGAAGGGCAAATTACATATTACAGATGTCACCAACGCAAGTAGGACGATGCTTTACAACATTCACGATCTTGATTGGGACAATGAGTTGTTGACACTACTGGACATTCCGAAAAGTATGTTGCCTGAAGTAAGATCCTGTAGCGAGGTTTATGGGGTAAGTAGTTGGGGAATCCCTATTGCTGGTATTGCTGGAGATCAACAAGCCGGTCTTTTCGGTCAAATGGCACTAGAATTGGGAATGGTAAAGAGCACCTATGGTACAGGATGCTTTATCGTTGCAAATACAGGAAGTACTCCCGTTTCCTCAAAAAACAATTTGCTTACGACTATAGCCTGGCAGATAAACGGTGAAACGACCTATGCCTTGGAAGGTAGCATTTTTATTGGAGGAGCTGTAGTACAATGGCTTCGAGATGGGTTAGATCTTGTTAGGGAATCTCGTGAAATAGAAAAACTGGCCAATTCTGTAGAGGATAATGGCGGTATTTTTCTGGTACCGGCGTTTGCCGGATTAGGGGCGCCTCATTGGGATCAATACGCTAGAGGAATTATTGTAGGGATTACACGTGGCACTAGCAAGGGACATATAGCCAGGGCAGCACTTGAAGCCATATGCTATCAGACCAAAGATGTAATGAACGCTATGCAAGGTGATTCTAAAATAGCCATAAAGGAATTGCGTGTTGACGGAGGCGCTTCCGTAAACAACACGTTAATGCAATTTCAATCGGACATCCTTAATATTGATGTAGTGAGGCCCAAAGTATATGAGACTACAGCACTTGGAGCAGCTTACTTAGCAGGTTTAGCTGTAAAATTCTGGAAATTAGAAGACTTAAAAAATCAATGGCAAGAAGATCAAAAATTTAAACCAAAAATGGAATCTGAAGATAGGGAAGAGTTATACTCCCGTTGGAGTAAAGCAGTCGAACGATCAAAAGACTGGTTATAATTAGAACAAAAAAATAGCATAAAGATGGACAGAAAATTTATGGTAAAGAAACTCGAGCAACATATCGATGAGGTATGGGATATTGTAGTAATCGGAGGTGGTGCAACAGGGCTGGGAGCAGCCTTGGATGCAGCTAGTAGGGGGTATAAAACGTTGCTGCTGGAACAAGCGGATTTTGCAAAGGGTACATCAAGCAGAAGTACCAAACTTGTACATGGTGGGGTTAGGTATCTGGCACAGGGAGATATCTCTCTTGTACTTGAAGCTTTACATGAGCGGGGTCTGCTTAAGCAAAATGCTCCGCATTTGGTAAACGATCAGGAATTTATTATTCCGAATTATGAATGGTGGGGCGGCCCATTTTACACCGTCGGGTTAAAAGTCTATGATATGATGGCCGGAAAACTAGGATTGGGGCCTTCTGTTCATATTACCAAAGAAGAAACACTAAAAGCAATACCGAATCTCAAGAAAAAAGGACTACATGGCGGTGTCATATACCATGATGGTCAATTCGATGATTCTAGACTGGCCATCAATCTAGCACAGACCATCGTGAATAATAATGGTATTGTTCTCAATTATATGAAAGTTACCCAACTATTGAAAAATAACATTCAATTGGTTAATGGTGTTATGGCCATTGATCAGGAGACTGGTAAAGAATACAAAATAAATGCAAAAGCCGTTATCAATGCCACGGGCGTTTTTGCGGACGACATTCTAAAAATGGATGATGCAAATGCCCGTAAAACCATAGTTCCAAGCCAGGGTGTCCACATTGTCCTTGAGAAAGAGTTCTTGTTGGGTGACTCGGCCATCATGATTCCTAAAACAGATGATGGTCGCGTGTTATTTGCCGTACCCTGGCACGATAAAGTAGTTGTAGGTACCACTGATACCTTAATTTCAAAACCTGCTCTAGAACCTAGGGCCCTTAAGGATGAAATTGAATTTATACTAAATACAGCTAGTAAATACCTGACCAGGGCACCTTCTAGAAAAGATGTGTTATGCATTTTTGCCGGATTGCGACCGCTTGCAGCTCCAGAAGACGAAGGGAAAAGCACCAAGGAGATATCGCGTAGCCATAAAATCTCAATATCCCTATCTGGTCTGGTTACCATTACAGGGGGTAAATGGACTACCTATCGCCGTATGGGAGAGGATACAATTGACAAGGCATCCATGGTGGCTGGTCTTGACGAGCGACCTAGTGTGACCAAGAATATGCCTATTCATGGTTCTGTGCAACACTTGGAAGAAGATGATGATTTAAGGTTCTATGGAACAGATCGACTTCGGATACTTAAACTTGTGAATAGCAATCCGTCGTTGGGTGAAAAGTTGCACCCTAAATTGAACTTCATAAAGGCCGAAGTGGTTTGGGCCGTAAGAGAGGAAATGGCCAGAAACATAGAAGATGTTTTGGCGAGACGTGTAAGAGCGCTATTCCTTGATGCCCGGGCAAGTATTGAAATGGCACCAGAAGTTGCTAGGTTGATAGCTGCCGAGCTGGATTGGGACGATGCTAAGGTTTCTCGAGAAATAGAGGCCTATAAAGAGTTGGCCAAAGGGTATATTTTGGATTGACACAATGATTTTATCTTAATTTATAATTAAAATTTATGTCTGAATTTACAGCGGAATTTTTCGGAACCTTTCTATTGTTATTGCTCGGCCTTGGAACTAACGCTAATGTTGCACTTAACACTACGTTTGGTCAAAATAGCGGTTGGATCGTAATTAGCTTTGGGTGGGGGCTTAGTGTTTTTGCCGCCGTTGCGGTAGCCGGTCCGTATAGCGGCGCCCATATCAACCCGGCAGTAACAATCGGTCTTGCATCCGCCAGCCTATTTGCCTGGAGTGAAGTACCCTCTTTTTTACTGGCGCAAGTACTTGGCGGTGCCACTGGTACTACATTGGTGTGGTTGGTATTTAAAGATCATTTTGCATCTACAAAAGATCAAGGCACCAAATTGGGCGTATTTTCTACCGGTCCTGCCATTAAAAATTATCCGATCAACTTTTTAAGTGAAATGACAGGGACATTTGTACTCATGTTCGTGATTCTCTATTTCACTGAGCCTCAGTTCAATGCTGATTTCATGTCAGGCAATGTTGTTGGCTTAGGATCAGTAGGCGCTTTACCAGTAGCCTTATTGGTTACTGTAATAGGGCTAAGCTTAGGCGGCACTACTGGCTATGCGATTAATCCTGTACGGGATTTGATACCAAGAATTGTACATGCCGTCCTACCCATTCCGGGAAAAGGTGGAAGCAACTGGAAATATAGCTGGATACCCGTTTTGGGGCCCATTACAGGTGCGATAATTGCCAGTTTAATTTATTTGTATTTAAAATAATAGATGCTGCTATAGAGAAGAATCTTAATTCCTTTTAAAGATGATGTTATTGCTTAACGAGCTTCTGTATTTTATTAAAACGTCGCTTTGCGACAACCCGAAAATTCAATTTTAACCTTTTTTAACTTCACAAGAATTATGAATACTATAAATAAAATCCTTGTTCCATTTGATTTATCCCCGGCATCGGAACGTGCTTTACAATATGCGCTTCATTTTATAACCCAAAATGACACCCCTGAAATCATAACCTTATATGCTTCCAGTACATCGGATGATGACGTATTGAAAGAAGTACTACAAGAAAAGATTTCAGATATAAAGAAACCATTTCCTTATGCATCAAAATTCAATATCGAATTAGTAATACGAAGAGAATTATTGGTCGATAGTATGTTGAAAGAACAAAAAGAGAACGACATAGATCTCATTATTATGGGAACTAAAGGTAGTGCTGAGGATGAAGAAAGTACCTTCACCAATACTTCACGACTTGTTTTAGAAGCGGATTGTCCTGTCTTGGTAGTCCCGGAAAAAGTCGGAGAGTTTCAAGTTGGTAAGATTGCTTTGGTATTAGGTAAAGATGAAATTGATGACCCTACTGCTTTAGGGACATTATTGGAAATCGCAAGAAGGTTTGACACTCAAGTTCATGTATTGACGATTTGTAATGAAGACGGTACTTACGGGTATTCGGTAACCGACGAGAAAAACGAAAATACAATCAGCTATTACTTGGAGAAGTTTTATTCCCATCACATGTTTATGGAAAACACAGATGTGACCGACGGTATTTTTGATTATGTAAATAAAAAGGAGATAGATATGATAGCGATACTGCCTTCTAACCATTCCAAAAAGAATCGGCCCTCTGAAGGCAGACTCACCAAGTTCCTGACATTGCGTTCGCAAATACCTTTACTGACTTTGGATTGATAGGTGCTTCACCTAGGATTACGCTACCGTTAAAATTTAAAATACAACTATGTAAATCAATAAGAGATCTTTTATACTATTGATTTTTTTTCATGATAATGCTCATGTTTATGCTGACCTCGCATTTTTAACTTTATAAAAACTTTTAAAAATTACACCTATGGAAATACTATCGAAAGCACCAAAAAATAATGACCTTGATAAATATGGGTTAAAAGATGTTACTACATTTTGGAACCTTTCCCCGGAGACATTGCAAAAACTCACTGTAGAACAGGGAATGGGAAAAGAAACTGCAAACGGCACACTAGCTGTCAATACCGGTAAATTTACGGGCAGATCCCCGAAAGATCGCTTTTTAGTTGATGACGATTATACAAAAGATAAAGTCTGGTGGGGGCGTACGAATAAACCAATTACTCCAGATAATTTTAGTAAACTATACCATGAAGTGACCAATTATCTATCTGGAAAGTCAATATACATTCATGATGGGTATGTATGTGCCGATCCAAAATACCGAATGAATGTAAGAACCATTACAGAATACCCCTGGTCCAACTTTTTCGTTCACAATATGTTTCTTCGATTGGCGGAAAATGAAATTGCAGATTTTGAAGAAGAATGGTTGGTACTTTGCGCCCCTGGATATGAAGCTCAAGATCCCGCAGCTTTTGGGCTTCGTCAAGGGAATTTCTCCATACTTGATTTCACGCGCAAAATAGCTTTGGTGGGAGGATCTGCGTATACTGGTGAAATGAAAAAAGGTGTTTTTTCAGCATTAAACCTTATTTTACCAATAGAGAAGAATGTACTCCCAATGCATTGTTCCGCAAATGTAGGTGAAGATGGAGAAACGGCTATTTTCTTTGGATTATCCGGTACCGGAAAAACAACACTATCTGCCGATCCTAAACGTAGGTTGATCGGTGATGATGAACATGGCTGGACAGCTGAGAATACAATATTCAATTTTGAAGGAGGATGCTATGCAAAGGTGATCGACCTTACCGAAGAAAAAGAACCTGATATTTTCCGTGCGATACGTCCGGGTGCTATTCTCGAGAATGTTGTATTCAAAGAAGGAAGCAAAGAAGTGGATTATAAAAATAGTAGTATTACTCAAAATACACGAGTGAGCTATCCTATTGATCATATCGACAATATTGCGGTCCCTTCTTATGCAAAAAACCCTAAAAACATATTCTTTCTAACCGCTGATGCTTTTGGCGTTTTACCTCCAATATCAAAATTAACACCGGCACAGGCGGCCTATCATTTTATATCGGGGTATACCGCAAAAGTCGCGGGTACGGAAGCAGGGATTGTAGAGCCTGTTCCATCGTTCTCCGCTTGTTTTGGGGAGCCTTTTATGCCATTACACCCCACGGTATATGCAGAGATGCTGAGCAAAAAAATGACCGAAGCCAACGTAAATGTTTGGTTGGTCAATACCGGTTGGTCCGGTGGGCCTTACGGCGTTGGATCCCGCATAAAACTTAAATATACACGAGCTATGATATCAGCGGCAATGGAAGGTGAGCTTAATGATATTGATTATGAGCAACATCCAATTTTTGGGTTGCATATGCCAAAATATGTCCCTGGTGTTCCCTCTGAAATGTTGGACCCTATGAATACTTGGTTGCAGAAAGGGGCCTATGTTAGCAAATCCATTCAGTTAGCACATTCTTTTCATTTAAATTTTGACAAGTTTATCAATCAAGCTTCCAATGAAATTTTACACGGAGGGCCGCTGATCGACGCGCATCAGATTTTAGATCATATTTAATCGGAACGAATTCCTCGAGGCTCTGCCTCGGGGTTTCCGTTAAAATTATCGTTCCCATCAAAGCAGGAATCAAAATAACAGAATTTTGATTTCTTTTAATTAAAATGAAACCGGCAAATACCTCTATGGCCGTGCCTCGAGAATAGTCGGTTTCAAAAATAACTTTTATTCGAAAAACGTTGAATAGCTGTAATCCATTTATAGGACCAGTCAATTTAAAAAATAAGAGATATGGCCGCAAATAAATTGGTTTTTAGGAAAACAATTATCGCAGGAACCGGGCTTTTCTTATGCTTATTTTTAATTGTACACCTCTCTGCAAATTGGATTCTATTACTGCCTGAGGAAACAGCACGCGAACTGTACAATTCGTACGCTACCACATTGCGGGAGAACCTTTTCATTAAGTCGATATCCTATATTCTGTATGCTTTTATCGTATTGCATGTAATCTATGCTTTGCTCATCACAATACATAATAGAAAAGCCAAACCACAGAAATATGTGGTCAATCATTTTTTGCAAAATAGTACGTGGACCTCTCAAAATATGGGACTTATCGGGACGATGATCTTACTTTTTATCGTAGTCCATCTTGCTAATTTTTGGGCACGTGTAAAACTAGGAATGGGTGAAATTATAGAACTGGATGCTACAGGTAATTTAGATGTATATAAAGTAACCTTTTCGCTGTTTCACAATATTTACTATGTAATTTTTTATACTGTTTTAATGATTCCACTAGGACTTCATCTAAATCACGGACTTAAAAGTGCATTCAAAACACTCGGGTTTTATCATAAAAAAGGATTGCGGATTTCGGCGAAAGTTTCCCTCATATATGCAGTTATAATCTCCATCGGATTTGGGGTTATTCCATTTTTTGTATATCTCAAATAACTCATTAAGATGAAATTAGATTCAAAAATCCCGGAAGGAAGACTCGAAGACAAGTGGCGTAATTACCAGATAAAAGCGCAATTGATCAACCCTGCCAATAAAAAGAAACTAAATGTTATCGTTGTAGGGTCAGGGCTTTCTGGAGCTGGAGCTGCCGCTACACTTGCCGAACTAGGCTATGACGTGCAATGTTTTTGTTATCAAGATTCTGCCCGTAGAGCGCATTCCGTTGCTGCCCAAGGAGGTATCAATGCCGCAAAAAATTACCAACATGATGGCGATAGCGTTTGGAGGATGTTTTATGATACATTGAAAGGAGGTGATTTCAGGTCACGAGAAGCCAATACCTATAGATTGGCCGAGCTTTCTGCACCCCTTATTGATCATTTTGTGCAACAAGGCGTTCCTTTTGCCAGGGAATATGGTGGTGTATTGGTAAATCGAAGTTTTGGGGGCGTACAAGTACAACGAACCTTTTATGCCAGAGGGCAAACAGGGCAACAATTATTACTTGCCGCATATTCGCAGCTGTATAAAATGATACGTGCCAAGAAAGTAAAAATGTTTCCACGCAGTGAAATGATCGATTTAGTGGTTATCGACGGAAAAGCAAAAGGGATCATTGTTCGTGATCTAGTTACAGGTGAACTGAAACGCTATGTTGCAGATGCAATTGTATTGGCAACTGGTGGCTATTCTCGTGTTTTTAGATTATCTACACTTGCCATTGGATGTAACGGTAGTGCGATTTGGAAAGCCCATAAAAGAGGAGCCTTTTTTGCAGCGCCTAGTTTTACGCAAATTCACCCGACTGCATTACCTCAAACCAGTGAGGCACAATCCAAACTTACCTTAATGTCAGAATCCCTTAGAAATGACGGGCGTATTTGGGTGCCTAAAAAAAAGGAAGACATCAGGAAAGCAAATGATATACCGGAAAAAGAACGGGATTATTACTTAGAACGCCGCTATCCGAGTTTTGGGAATTTAGCACCTCGTGACATTGCATCAAGAGCTGCAAAAGAACGCATCGATGCCGGATACGGTGTGGGAAGATTAAAAAATGCCGTCTACTTAGATTTCAGGCACGCAATCGATAAATTAGGTATTCAAACTATAAAAGATCGTTATGAAAATCTCTTCGGCATGTATAAAAAAATCACGGGGATTGATGCGTATAAAGAACCCATGCAAATTTCACCTGCCGCGCATTTCTCCATGGGCGGGTTGTGGGTAGATTATGAATTAATGACTACCATCCCTGGACTATATGCAGTGGGAGAATGTAATTTTTCCGATCATGGTGCCAATCGTCTGGGAGCAAATTCATTATTGCAGGCCAGTATCGATGGTTATTTTATATTACCGAATACGATCAATAATTATCTGGCAGGTGCTTTAGAAGAAGATATTCCGACCACCGACCATATCGAATTTGAAAAGGCCGAAAAGGAAGTACGGGTTATCATAGACCGAGTTTTGAATATCAATGGCACCAAAACTGTAGACCATTTCCATAGAGAATTAGGGAAAGTCATGTGGCAAGAATGTGCAATGAGCCGTAATAAAAAGGGGTTGGAAAAAGCGATACTCCAAATAAAAACGTTAAAGGATGAATTCTGGAGTGATGTAAAAGTTACGGGAAGCGGTAATGAACTTAATACCGAACTAGAAAAAGCCCTGCGACTGGCCGATTTTATGGAGATGGGAATTTTAATGTGTACAGATGCACTAGAACGTGAAGAGTCGTGTGGAGCACATTTTAGGGAAGAATTTCAAACCGAAGACGGTGAAGCTGTACGTGTAGATGAAAACTATTCCTATGTGTCTGCCTGGGAGTACGATGAAGGTGATTTTAAATTACACAAAGAAGAACTGGAATTTGAATTTGTACAACCTTCGGTAAGAAGTTATAAATGACATATAATGAAAGTTACATTTAAAATTTGGAGACAAGAGAACCGGAATACCAAAGGAGCAATAAAAGAATACAAGGTAGATGGGTTAACAGAAGATATGTCCTTTTTAGAAGCATTGGATCACTTAAACGAATTACTCGTTCTTAAAAACGAAAAAGTTATCGCATACGAGTATGACTGTAGGGAAGGTATCTGCGGGCAATGTGGTGTTTTTATAAATGGTCGTGCTCACGGTCCACATGATAATATCACAACATGCCAACTGCACATGCGCAGTTTTAAAGATGGGGATACTATTGTTGTAGAACCATGGAGGGCTGCTTCTTTTCCGGTACTAAAAGATTTGATCGTAGATCGTTCTGCATTTGACCGAATCATGGAACAAGGGGGATATATAACCGCAAAAACAGGGACCGCACCAGAGGCCAATGCCATTCTTATTCCTAAAGAGGTATCCGACAGTGCTATGGATGTCGCGGCCTGTATTGGATGCGGTGCTTGTGCAGCTACCTGTAAGAACGCGTCCGCGGCCTTATTTGCATCGGCTAAAATCAACCATCTTAACAACTTGCCGCAAGGACATCCTGAAGCGCACAAACGAGTACAGGAAATGACCTATCAAATGGAACTGGAAGGATTTGGCAGTTGTTCCTTTACAGGTGCTTGTGAGGTAGAATGTCCAGAGGGGATTTCAATAACCAACATAGCAGAAATGTACGCTAAATATACCAAAGCAAAATTATTTGGCTAAATTGAGTCAACAACTTCGAGCAAACCCACGAAGTAAGCTTCCAAAAAAATATTTTGTTTTCGCAGGCGAACCTCGGGTAATCAAACCCTCTACGAGGGGTTTAAAAAAGGTCTATGGCTACTTGTATACTTGCAAACTTTTGATCGGTATTCCACAAAGCCGTTGCAGACACGGGGAGATAAATATCCTGGTAAACTTTTACATCCCTGCTATAAATAATCCCAAAATTATTTAGGACTTTATCTCCATAAAAGTGGGCGTCATTAACGAAGGAAAATGCTGCTGCAATGGACACTCCAAAAGAAGAATGTTTCTTTTTAAAAATATTATAACTAAGTTCTACATAATTGGTAAATGCATTTTCTAATTCTCCGCCATCTGCAACATAGGTGTCTCTACCTAAGAGAATAGTACTCCAGGAAGTTTTTAAAGGAATCTTTTGAAATGTATATGCTAATGTCAAATCTACAAAGTGGGATGTAGTGGATCTATCATAATCAAAAACTTCTGCATCCGGAAAGTCACTATAATTATTAATATCCCATAACGCTATTGAAAACCCATGAGTAGCATAGCTAATATAATAGTCAACCTCGGTATAGTCTCCATTGAATCCTGCACCGCCCCAAAACCCCGTATCGAATTTACCGTTCTTTGAAGTATAATGTAAAAGAGCTCCGGTCATAGGAGCGTCGGTAACCCTAAGCCCTCTCCACAAGTGCATGTTTTTTACCTGTAAATTAAAATCAATAGGTTTATAGGAAACTGCTTCTGTAGGGTTTTCAGTCTCATCTTGTGCATTTAAGGCACTAAAAGAGAGCCAAAATAACAGGACGATCTGTATATACTTAGAATTTTTGACTTTTTTCATGCTCGTGTTTTTAATTCTTTTTCATTAACATATCCAAAATAAAAAACCAAGTTTTTATATGTACCCGTATTCAATTGATTATGAGATCAATAATTTTTTTTGAATGTGCTGAATTTCTTTTCAGAAAAACCAAAGGACTAAAAATATGCTTCAAACACGTTGAATACTATGATATTCATCAGTGTTATATGTTCAATAATATTCTATAAAACTAGAAGAGCTCGGTGCAAGAACATTGAGCGAGAACCTCTAAACAATCCTAAAAATTGCCCGCTACCCGATGGAGAAGGAAATCATCATTAGCCGGTTATTGGCGGTACTTGATCCTAGCAAAATATGAATCAAAATCCGCAGTCTTAATAAATGATTACAGCAGATTTAACAAATAGCACAAGTGCAAGAGTACTCATGAACCATTACCACGAACACTTAGCCCATCTATTGCAGAGGAAATCCCATTTAATTCCTAAAACTTTTTGTTTTAATCGTACTGACAATACAATTATCAGCTATACATCGGATGGTTATAAAATCTCTACGCTGCGAAAAACAACATGGTCACCACCGTACAACTAGAAGAAATACAATCTAAGTTAAATTGGGAGTCGGCTATGGTGCATGGTATTTTTGAAAAACTTTAAGTCAGCATTGCAAAGCAAAAGCTAGACCTATTTATCAAAGGCGTTAAAAACATTATAAAACAGGAAAAAGTCGAGTTTAGCAACGAAATTTCAAGTAAATTATAGTACGGAGGAATTCTTATTTATTCCCGTATTAAAATACTGTCATTTATGGAAAAACAGAGGAAAGATGAACGCCACATCAATAATGGGACAGAGTAATAACGTAATTTAAAAAAACATAAAATGGGAAAATTGATATTGGTAAGACATGGAAAAAGTGAGTGGAACCTGAAAAATATATTTACAGGATGGACGGATATCGACCTTGCCGCGGAAGGCATTGAAGAAGCCAAAAATGCGGGTGAGATTTTGAAACGCAATACTATTGAAATAGATATATGTTTTTCCTCCTACCTAAAACGCGCCATCCGCACGGCTTGGATTTTATTGGAAACGGCCGAACAGATGCACGTGGACACCCGTTACCATTGGAAACTGAACGAACGGCACTACGGGGATTGGCAGGGTAAGAATAAGGAAGAGGTGCGCAATTCGATAGGGGAAGATTACTTTTTGAATGTTCGAAGGGGATATGACGCGCCGCCCCCGATTCTATCCAAGGAAGATGAGCGAAATCCGAAATTTGATCCGAAATATAGCCGGGTAAATCCCTCTGTGCTGCCCTTGGGCGAATCATTAAAGGATACCTCGAAAAGGGTCGTCAATTACTTTTTTGAGGCAATTGCGGCCCAATTGGCAAAGGATAGGACTATACTTATCTCCGCACACGGAAATTCATTGCGCGCCTTGATAGCGCATCTAGAACATATTTCGACTCTCGATATTGAAAAAGTGGAAGTTAATACTGGGGTTCCTCATCTCTATGAATTTGATGGCAATCTGAACATATTGAATCATCACCGATTAAAATAGGGAAACAACTACTTTAGAAATCCTTAAAATAATCAGAATGATCGCTCTTAAAATAATTCAAAAAGCTGCAAGAGCACTATGGCGGTAAGAACAAACTGAGATGTTAAGTCATGCTAAAACAAACAATTTACAAATTATCAATTTCCTTGATGGTTATATGGGGATGTAACGACGATGACCAAAGTCCAGAACAGGTTAATCTGTTATTTACTGAAGATAATCTTGCAGGAGATTGGAAAAGGATGGCCGAATTTAAAGGGCGGCCCAATGATTCATTGGGATTGTCGGAACCAACAGAAGATCTATTTGCCCAATTCGAAAATTGCCGAAAAGATGATATAATCCGATATGTCAAGGCAACACAGCAAGAAGGAAACACTTATTTCTGGGGAATCGGGGAAGTGGCATGTCATAACCAGATAGCCAACTCATTTATAGAAATTGGCACTTGGACTATTCAGGAATCAGGGAAACTAAACCGCTTTTATTCGGATGTTGGCGAACCCTATATCGTAGTCTTATTAACGGGTAAACAATTGCGTATTCGAAAAGAATCGGGTACAAAAGAACCGGAAGGGGTCATTTACGAATTTACGGAGTATGTGCGGTCGAAATAGTGAAAAAAACTGAGGGAAAAGACGTAACCAAAGGACACTATCCCAACAAGTGTGTAAGTTTAGACTAACAGGGGTTTGACTTTTATTTAAAGCCGGATCCTTTTTTCATAGATCGCAAGGAACTGGTTCAGGATGATGCATCGTCCTGATGGGCATCTACCATTTCTTGGTGGCCTACCTTGTGACCAAATATTCGGATTTCATTTCCGCGTCGTCGGTCGGGAAGGAGAGCTTGTTCTTGGTGTACCTCCTGATCTTTCGGTTGAGGTTCTCGATAAGGTTGGTGGTATAGATAATCTTCTGTATCTCCAAGGGGAACTCGAAGAACACGGTAAGTTCGTCCCAGTTCTCCCTCCAGCTCTTGATTGCATAGGGATTTGCCTACCGTTTATTGGCGGAGCTCTCCAAGGGAGCTTTTCATTGGGGGCGTTGTATTTTGTCACTTGCCCATATACTGTACGGCACATTCAAGGGCGGATCTGGCCGTTTTTGAAAAATCGAAAAGAACGAGAATGGTCGCGATTTTCTTCATGATCCACACTTTTTAATGGTTCAAGAAAAAATAGTCAGTGACTTTTGCAGAAAATATGACAATTATCATGTCATAGGAAAATAGGTCTTTTTAGTATTGTGTTCGAGAAAGAAAACTTCATTTTAGCGCAGGAATTTTCAATGGATATAGGGTCTATATGCCTTCTTTAAATTTTAGGTTATGAAGGGGTTACGATTTCGGAAACATTTAAAAACGTATGGTAAAATGCTTTCTTTTGATTTGGACTAAGTACCTTTTGGATGCATTGCCCTTATGGGTTTTTGGAAAAGTAATCGAACCCCTATTCCCGAACGCGATGAACCGCCATAAATGAAGCCTACCATGTTCTTCCACCCTTTTCGATTCATTTGGCCCAATGGGATTTTTGTATTGGCTTCCCTGCTTCTTATCACGGCGAAACTTTCAGGGCAAACCACTCAAACAATCGAATCGGAAACCCGAACGCTCCAATTCTACCTGAAATACGATAAGACCCGTTGGTTCGCTTTCCATACCTATGCCCAACTGTGGACACGACTGAACGATAACAATCCGGGAAGCCTTGTTTCCGAAGAGCTTCAAGACCGAACCTTTGATATTTCGGTACGGCGATTCCGGTTGGGCTTTCAGGCGCAGCTTAGCGAAAGACTTTTGATCTATTCACAACTGGGCATCAACAACCTCAATTATTTATCGCCGCGCGGCACATCGTTGGACCTTTTGGATGCCTATGCAGAATATTCCTTTTCGCGATCGATATCCATTGGTGCGGGAAAAACGGCTTGGACGGGACTTTCAAGATACTCCGCCCCCAATACTTCAAAACTGCTTTCCTACGATCTTGTATTGCTCGCCCTGCCAACGGATGACGAAACCGACGATCTTATTCGAAAGCTGAGTATATATGCCAAAGGAAAACTGGGCCAACTGGATTATCGGTTGGTGGCCTCCAAACCTTTTTCTCCGGGCAATAGTCCCAATTTTGACGGGGAGCTGACAGAAAATGTAGCCAAGTTCAACGATAAGAGCAATGAGGGTGTTTATTCCAGCTATCTAAAATGGGAATTCCTAGACGCCGAACCGAACGACATTCCATTTTCCGACGGTACCTACCTCGGCAAAAAAAACGTATTGAGTATTGGTATAGGAGCGGAGTTTCAAAATGATGCACTGTCATCCTTACAAAGCGGAAGGGAACAAGACCACGATATGATGCTATGGACCGTAGATATCTTTTTGGATAAACCTATCGACACCAAAAAGAATACGGTACTGACAGCCTATTTGGGCTACTATAATTACGATTTTGGACCCAACTATATTCGGAATACCGGCGCGAACAACCCTATAAAAGAGGTCGATGCCAACCTTGCCTCGTTCAACGGGCCGGGAAATGCCTTTCCCGTAGTGGGTACGGGAAGCTCTTTTTTCGGCCAGGCGGGATATTTATTTCCAAAAATGGGCAATAGCGAAGACCGTGGGCAACTACAGCCCTACGTATCTCTTCAATACTCCAATTTCGAACGACTGAAAAACCCTATGTTTTACTATGATATTGGAATCAATTGGTTGCTCAAGGGGCATCTTTCCAAGTTTTCCCTCAATCTTCAGAACCGTCCCATTTTTCAATCGACCGCACAAGGTCTCGAATCGAATGATCGAAACTGGTCGGCGGTACTGCAATATATCATACGATTGGAATGAGACCGAACCGAATCTTTTATATGATACTTTTTCTTTTCCTGAACAGTGCCGGAACAGTTTCCGTTATGTCCCAAAAGAAATCGGGCAATGAACCGCTACGTTTATACTTGAATGCCAATGGAACCCAGTGGCTACAGTTCAGTTCGTACTTGCAACTTTGGGGGCGGGTCAACGAGAACAATCCTGGTAGCACCGTAAACGATGAATTGGAAAACGTAACCACCGATATCTCGATACGCCGATTTCGATTGGGGGTTTCCTCCTCGCCTTGGGCGAAAACCTATGTTTCGTTTCAATTAGGGGTCAATAACCTGAACTATCTTTCCCCCCGCGGCACGTCGGTCGATCTATTGGATGCCTACGTACAATACGATTTTTCCGAATATTTGGGAATAGGCGCCGGCAAATCGGCTTGGAACGGGCTATCGCGCTATACCTCACCCAGTTCTTCCAAACTTATGGGGTACGACCTCACTTTCGTTGCCCTTCCGACCCTTGACAGTACCGATGACTTGATCCGAAAATTAAGCCTCTTTGCCAAGGGAAAGATAGGTGCCTTTGACTATCGCCTTGTGCTGGCAAAGCCATTATCGGTGCGGAACAGCAGTTCATTCAACCCAGAACCTGCGGAGAAATTGGCACGTTTTACCGATAACCGGCCGAAGCTACAGTATTCAGGCTACTTAAAATATGAGTTTTTGGAACGGGAGAGCAATACGAGTCCTTTTCACACCGGCACTTATCTCGGTGGTAAAAAAGTGTTGAACCTCGGAGCGGGCTTTACGTTTCAGGCCGATGCGCTTTGGTCATTGGAAGATGGCGACGAACGCTATCACGATCTAAAGCTTTTCGCCTCGGATATTTTCTTAGATCTTCCCCTAGGTTCCAACAAACAAAAGGCTATTACCTGTTATTTGGGATATTTCAACTTTAATTTCGGGCCGAATTACATACGGCTTTTAGGAGCCAACAACCCCACAAATGGCGTTCGGCCCGAAATGGCCTCCTTTAACGGGAGGGGTAATGCATTCCCTGTATCAGGAACGGGCGAGGCGGTCTTTGGGCAATTCGGTTATCTTTTTCCCAAAATGGGTGCCGGCGGTAGCATGGGGCGGTTACAACCTTATCTTTCAGGGCAATATTCGGAGTTTGAGGGTTTCGCAAATTCCATCGTTCAATATGACCTTGGCGTAAACTGGTATTTTAACGGACACCTGTCCAAACTTTCGTTCAACGCCCAGAACCGGCCTATTTTGTTCGATTCGGGAAATGGTTTAGCGGCGCAAGATCGCAAATGGATGCTCGTACTGCAATATCAGTACAGGATGGAGTAAGGGTTGTTTAAGGGACGACCATCAAAACCAAAAATCGGTCCTTGGGCGACCTCCCGGTAAACTTTACGGGGTCGATACAGAGCGTTCCGTTTTCGGTTTCGGTGCCCATACCTTTATCCACCGTCAATTTTTAAAAGGTATCCCCGTCCAAATTTCAATGTGCAGTGATGTCTTACAACCCGGATTTTTAAGGTCTTTGTTTTGAGCTGTTTTTATATGGTGTTTCTTCCATAATAATTAGGTTTCAGTGTCGTTATCCTGTCGTCATTACAGCTGAGCCCATTGAGCGAATGGGGACATAGTTTATTGATTAAATCGTTTTAATTTAATCAATGGCCAGTACGGGCACTTGGGAGTGTACTGCCAAAAATCGTGTCAACTGTCCTTCGGAAGGTTCGCCGTGCATTGCATGGTTTCTGGGCAGGATGGCGATGAGATCGATATCGTTTTTCGACACATAGGTCAATATCCCCTTGGCCACGTCCTTGTTATTGATAAAAACACGTTCCGCATAAAAATTTTCAAGATAGTACTCCACCGTATTCTCATTTTTTTCCTCTTCCTCGGAATAGCCGTAGCTGCCGGGGCGGTTCTTTACCGTTACCACATGGACCTTGGCGTTGAACCTTCGGGCAAACTTTAACAATATTCCCAAGGCTTCGGTATCGTCTATTTCTTCTTTTCCCAGCACTAGGGCAATGCACCGCATCCGGAAGTCAATGTTGCCTTTGGGCACTACCAAAACGGGGCAGTCAGCTGCCAAGACAAGCTTTGAGGTGTTTGTCTCATCCGAATTACCATCCATTCGGGAGCCTAAAGTACCCATGATGACTAGGTCGATTTGCCTGGTTTTTTGAATATCCAACAGCGACTGCGTCAACGATCCACCTTGTATTTTCCATTCCAATTTGTTTTTGAGCATCGGCCTGTATTTCTCCTCAAGCTTTGTGAAATTTTCGGGAAGCAATTCGAAATTGCTATGTCCGGAGATATAGGCCAAAATAATCTTTGTGTCGCCATTTCGTCCTATGAAGGCTACAGCGTATTCCAGTGCCCTTTTTGCACTTTCCGAAAAATCGAAGGGAATGAGAATAGTCGAAATTTTATCCATGATGCAAGGGTTTTTATTAATTGTTATAGACAAAATTACATGTCGATTGAGGCTCTAAAAATGACCATGGTCATACACTGTTGAAAAAATTTACGCTATAATTGATTCTTGAAAACAGGGAAGGTAAATTAGCGAAATATGGATTTAGTAGCAGGAGTAGATATCGGCGGTACCAAGACCAAGATCGGTCTGGTGGGCCAAAACGGCGAGTGCCACGAACAGCTATTTTTCAGAACACAGGAGTTTGAGAGTTTCGATGATTTTTTGGTTAGGATAAAGGATGGCATCGATGAACTTAAGGCAAAGATAAAGTCGCCAGTCAACCTGATCGGCTGCGGTATCGGAGCGCCCAATGCATCGAGCCGGAACGGCACCATCGAAAATGCCGCCAACCTCAAATGGAAAGGTTCGGTGCCGCTACTCGAAAAATTGAAGCAACGCATCGACCTGCCCATGAGGATCATGAACGATGCGAGTGCAGCGGCCTTGGGAGAAATGCTTTTCGGAAACGCCAAGGGCATGAATGACTTTATCGTCATCACTTTGGGCACCGGTTTCGGCGCGGGCATCGTCGCCAACGGAAAACTCATCGAGGGCTACGACGGTTTTGCCGGAGAGCTAGGCCATATCGATATGACCTTGGGAGATGGTCGATTGACTGGTCTCGGTATAAGGGGCGGACTGGAAGCCTATGTTTCCGCCACAGGCCTAAAACGCACCATAACACATATGCAAAGTAAGTATATGGACGAGAGCAGGTTCCGCAACATCGCCTATAACGACCTGCACGGCGAGGACATTACCAAGGCCGCCGAGGAAGGCGATCCCATCGCCTTAAAAGCCTTTGATTTTACCGCCAAAACCATGGCCTTGGCATTGGCCAACTTCACGGCCTTTACCCAGCCCGAGGCCTTCTTTTTGATGGGCGGCCTGGTCAATACCGGCAAATGGTTGATGGAACCCCTTCAGACCTATTTTGAGGAATATCTGTTGGAAGTGTACAAGGGGAAGGTAAAAATCCTGACTTCCGGTATGGAGGGAAAGACCGCTGCCATTTGTGGGGCAGCCGCATTGATTTGGGAGGAACGCCGGTAACGGAGCAGAAATCGAAATACCTCCCATTGGAATACCTTTAAAAAAAGGATAACCATCTACTGCAACACAATCCGCTCCTCCATTTCTATAATCCTATTGGTTTTTCATGATAATCGCGGTCTTGGGTCGCGATAAAAAGTGGGCAACATTGCAATGCCCAAACCGGGTTCTTAATCTGTTTACGTGATCGGCCAAGGTTGTACTCACCGATAAAATGGAACATCTCCAAGGCAAAAAGGCCAATGCCGTGGCCAAAACGATGTCGATCCGCCCCGTACCGGACATACGATAAATAAGATTGTAAAGATCAAGGTACTTATTCCCAAGGCCGGCATCCGGCTCGTCCTTTATTCCAATCAGTTCGATACCTAGTTGTTAAACGAGCCTCAATTTTTGGCCCTGCTTCGTTAAATAAAATATAAAGAAGTAATTTTAAGCTATGCGCGTTTTCGAAAAAAATAGCAACATTTTTAAGTTATTGTCCGAAGCGGTTTCAGAGGGCATTATCGTCATCAACGAGGAACAACTGATCGTGGCCGCCAATACGCGGGCCAGTGCTATGTTCGGCTATGAAAACGAAGCGCTCGTTGGCGAACCCTTGGAGGTCTTGATTCCGCAAACCTATAGCAAAGCCCACCAAACCCATGTCTCCGGATTTTATCGGAAACACGAACAGAGGCGAATGGCAGAAGGTCGTACCCTCTTCGGGTTACGAAAGAACAAAGACCAGTTTCCGTTGGAGGTCGGTCTCAATCCGTTTGTGCTCTATGGAAACACCTATGTGCTGGCCCTGGTCATCGATGTCACCGAACGGAAAAAAATCGAGGAAAGCCAAAAAATGAAGACCGCTGCCCTAGAAGCGGCCCTTAACGGTATTACCATTACAGATGCGTTACAAGAGGACAATCCCATCATCTATGCAAACACCGCCTTTGAAAAAATTACGGGATACGCAAAAGAGGAAATACTCGGTAGAAATTGTCGGTTCCTACAAGCTGGGGACCACGATCAAGAAGCCGTAAAAAAAATGTATGGTGCCATAAAAGAGGGCAAGGCCTGCCATGTACAGCTACGCAACTACAAAAAAGACGGTACGTTGTTCTGGAACGAGGTCTCTATCAACCCCATCGCCGACGAATCGGAACGGATAACCCATTATGTGGGCATTCAGAACGATATTACCGAGCGCAAGATGGCCGAACAGGAAATCGGGCATTTGGCCCGCATCTTTGATGAATCGCTAAACGAAATCTATGTCTTCGATGCACATACGCTGCAATTTATAAACGCCAATTACGGCGCACAGAAAAATACGGGTTATGTAATGGCGGAGTGTAAAAAAATGACCCCACTTGACCTAAAACCGGAATTCTCTGAGGATAAGTTCAGAAAACTGATATCCCCTCTACTCGACGGTTCCATGGAAAAAATGGATTTTGAGACCGTCCATCGGCGAAAGGACGGTACCACCTATCCAGTAGAGGTTCACCTGCAAATATCGTCGTTGGGCGACAAGCAGGTAATCGTGGCCATTATTCTGGATATTTCAGATCGTAAAGACTACACCCAAAAACTCGAAAAGACCGTTGAGCGACGAACGGAACAGCTAAAAAAAGCTCTGGAAACCGAAAAGGAACTGAACGATCTCAAGACCAAATTCCTCTCCTTGGTATCGCATGAATTCAAAACGCCCCTGAGCGGTATTTTGACTTCCACCATTTTAGTGGGAAAATATACCGAGAAAGACCAGCAAGAAAAAAGGGAAAAGCACTTGAAGACCATCACTGGAATGGTACACCACCTGACCCAAATATTGGACGATTTCCTGTCCATGGAGCAATTGGAAAAAGGTAAGGAGGTCTACCACCATTCCGAATTTTCGTTGAGCAAGCTGGTCAACGAAGTCATCTACAATGCGAATATGCTGCTCAAAAACGGGCAACGGATCAACTATCCGCAGAATATCGATGATGTAAGTATCTGCCAGGACGAAAAAATAATGGCCCTTGTGCTGACCAACCTTTTGACCAACGCCGTAAAATATTCCCAAGAAGATACAGAAATAGATTTAAAGGTAGATTTAATGGCGGATAAGATTATTATTCATGTTAAGGATCAAGGCATCGGCATCCCTGAAAAAGACCAAAAACATATTTTCGACCGCTATTTTAGGGCTGAAAACGTATTGACGACCCAAGGTACGGGCATCGGGCTCAATATGATAAAGGCGCATGTGGAGAATTTAGGAGGAAGTATTTTCTTTATTAGCAAACAAAACAAAGGGAGTACTTTTACAGTGGAACTACCTTTGGGAAAAGCCCCCTAGCCCACAAAGGGGAAATAATGACGGTTTTTAAAAAGTGGGCAGTTGCAGTTGGCTGTGAAAAAGTTAGGAGTTCAGAATTATGCGTTTAAAGAAGATATTACTTATCGAAGACGATACCGTGCTACGGGAAAATACGGCCGAACTGTTGGAACTTTCCAATTATGAAGTACGAACGGCGGCCAATGGAAAAAAGGGCGTACAACTGGCCATGGAATACCTTCCCGATGTAATCGTCTGTGATATCATGATGCCCGAACTGGACGGTTATGGGGTTTTGGAGGCGCTATCACAAGATGCCAAGACAAAGTACATCCCTTTTATTTTCCTTTCGGCAAAGACGGAGCGAAAAGATGTTCGAAAGGGCATGCAACTGGGCGCCGACGACTACTTGACCAAGCCCTTTGAGGAGGCCGAACTGATAGGTGCCATCGAGAGTAGGCTGGCGAAAATGGCGATATTAAAAGACGGAAGTACAGGAAAACCCCGTTCAGAAAAGTCTTTGGGCACATGGCCCAAGACCATTCACCACCTCAAAAACTACATAGACGACCATGGGCAGGAATACAGTTTCGGTGTGGGAGAAAACATCTACCGAGAGGGCATGTATTCCACTACGTTCTATTTGGTACTAAAGGGAATCGTAAAGACCCATAAACTGGACAGCAATGGCAAGGAACTGATTACGGGCATCTACAGGCCCGATGATTTTTTCGGTTTTATTTGCTTTACGGGGCCCACCACCCATACCGAATATGCCACCGCTATGGAAACGACCAAGTTGGTCGGTATAACAACGAAAGAAGTTAAACATCTTCTGGAAAGAAACCACGGCCTGACGATGGAACTGATGCAATTTCTTTCCGGGAATCTTTCCAAAACCAAAGAACAATTGCTAGAAATGGCCTACGGGTCCGTCCGCAGGAAAACGGCCAGTACCCTCCTCAAATTTGCCGAAAAATTGCAAAAAGACCCGAAGGGCAACCTACACGTACTACGTAGCGATCTTGCCGGCGTGGCAGGTGTGGCCACCGAGACCTTGATCCGTACCCTTTCCAGTTTTAAAAAGGAAGGCCTCATCCAGATCGAGGGCCGCAATCTCAGGATCGTTGATGTGGATAGGTTGAGGCGAGTGGATTAAATTTTTCTCCTTCCGAACATGACCATAATCATATTATGTGGGTTTTGAAGGCTTTAATTTTACGGCAATACCAAAATTTAGGCTGGAATGAAGCAGATCTTGATCCCCACCGATTTCTCCGACAACGCATGGAACGCCATAAAATACGGCCTTGAAATGTTCAAAAAAACGCGATGTACTTTTTACCTCATGCACGTCAACACTATTCCACACTATTCTGGTGCGGGGATGGCGGTAGGTGCAGCGGGTGAAAACATTAATACTATCATTCTAAAGGATAGCAAAGAAAAACTTCGGCGATTGTTGGATCGCATAAAAAAGGAGATCCCCCTGAATACCGGACATACTTTTGTTCCCCTCGCCCTCTTCGATATTTTTGTGGATGCCATAAAACGGCAATCTGAAAACAAAAGGATCGACCTGATCATTATGGGTACCAAAGGCGCAACGGGGTTAAAAAAAGCTACCATCGGAAGCAATACCGGCGATGTGATCACTAGGGTAAAATGTCCGTTATTGGCAATTCCCGAAAATGCGGAATATGCCGCTCTCAAGGAAATCGCATTTCCTACCGATTACCAGATCGGTTACGATATGAATGTATTGGATACTCTGATCGAAATGCTTGCGATGAACAAGACCAAACTCAGCATTTTGCATATCTCTAAAACTGTAAAGGAGTTGAGCGAGGAGCAACATAACAACAAGAATTTTCTTCACGACTATCTCGTAGATGTCGATCATAGTTTTCATTCGGTAACAGGCCAAAGTCTTGAAACTGCTATCCAACACTTTGTCGAAAGCAGGGATATTGATATGATTGCTATGGTTGCCAAGAACCTAAATTTCTTCCAACGGATTTTATTTCGACCGGAAGTGGAGAAGATCAGCTATCATACCGAGGTGCCTTTTTTGGTGCTACATGAATGAAAAATATTTCAGGTTTCCCTGGTTTCAAGCTTAAGATCAAGAAAAATAGTTGGTCAATAGTAAGGGGGGCTTTATTAAAGGGGGGTACCCTGAATACGACCGCCCCATTTTTTAAACTGACGAATATCACGGTTTTTGACTGGTGCCCCAATTATTTTGGCCCAATCTAGAATTTTAAAACGATGAAAAAAATAATCCTACCAACCGATTTTTCCGAAAATGCGTATAATGCCATCCGTTATGCAGTACAGTTGTTTAATGATGTGCAGACTACTTTTTATTTGCTCCACACCTATACCCCGGCCATCTACCAGACGGAATATGTATTGCAAAGTCCCGGTCAGATCGGGCTGGGCGATTCATACCAAGAAAGTTCCCAAAGCCGACTGGAAGAACTGAAAACCAAGCTCGAAGAAGAATTCGATGATCCAGCACATATTTTTATACCCCATAGCGCCTTGAATTTTTTGGTAGACGAAGTAATTCAGACCGTAAAAAACGAAAAGGCCGACCTTGTTATCATGGGTACCCAAGGGGCAACGGGGGCGAAAGAATTATTGTTGGGCACGCAAACAGTACATGTCATCAAAAAAGCGACCTGCCCGGTTATCGCGGTACCTTCAGGCCATGAGTATGAAAATCCAACGAAAATCCTCTTTCCGACCGATTATGAGATCGATTATCAAAAAGAACAGTTGCAACAACTTTTGAACATTGCTATAAGCCATAGTGGCGATATAGAGATAATACACGTTTCCTCGGGCTTTGACTTGACACAAAATCAACTGAAGAACAAACAAAAACTAAAGGATGTTCTTAACGGGATTGCCCACCTGTTCCACGATTTGCCGAGCCAGGAAATAATTACTGCCATTAACGGTTTTCAGGTAAAGAAACGAACGAACCTCTTGGTCATGGTACAGAACAGGCATACTTTTTTGGAGCGGTTGTTCATTGAGCCTACCATTAAAAAGATAGGGTTTCATATTACCTTTCCCTTTATGGTCATTCCACATTTAGATAAATAGTATTTATTTGCAATCGTAGATCGCTAAGAGATATTAAAAATTTAATCAAAAATGCCACCACATTCATTATTTATAGCATAGAACTCATTGAAAAATTAAAATCAAGCACTTCTAATATGAAATGATTCTTTGATAATGATTTCAATATCTTCCTTCAAAAAGTTTGAACTGTGTCCTCTTGAGGTCACTAAAAATCAAGGAGTTAGGAACAAAATTTCCCAACTCCTTTTTTTATTTGCCCATTTTTTGCCCAAAACTTAGTTGAGATTATCCACTTTTAAGCAGCTTCGGACACCTCCTTTCCCTTCCTCATCATATCAATCCAATCATTTAACGAGCTGATATATTTATCATATGGCATCAGCCCCATGTTAAAATATGCTTGGTGATGGGCGAAAATATCACGAAAATCTTCATCGGATAATTGGCCAAACGTCCCCACTTCTTCCTTACTTGTTCCCAATACTAAAAACTCAACTTCTTGTGGGAAATAAAAATTCAAGTGGGATAAAGACGAGATTGTCCGTCTAAGTTCTTCAAGTTTCTTAGTTTCTAGGAAGTACCTTTTGCATTGTTCATCGTTAAACTTGGTTTTCTGGTTCAACACCTTATCCAATACGATATGAAATATTTCAATATCGATTCTTAAAGGGCTTTCCATTTGTTCCAACAAAGTATTGGCCTTGTGTATTTCCTGAATAACACCCAAGGTGTTAATAGTGCAAAAAACGGGCATAGTATACCACCTTCGGCGGGTCAAAGTGAGCCACCCGCGGCGGACCAAAGTGAGCATAGTGGGGCGGATGAACGTGAGCCACTAAAAAGATCGATTCTATTTGAGT
>Ga0189274_100054_pt1 | contig 151940 bp, 175 predicted proteins | sample N5B1minimetaG_FD_130323 | JGI IMG/M metagenome (GOLD analysis project Ga0189274, IMG submission 130323) | Marine microbial communities from the Costa Rica Dome - N5 B1 mini metaG | ecosystem: Environmental > Aquatic > Marine > Oceanic > Photic zone | place: Costa Rica: the Eastern Pacific... | reverse complement strand
TGGTCTCGTAAGCCGCCTCAGACACATCAAGACTTTCGCCTCAAGCGCTTCGGCTTGCGCGCTCGCCTCTCGGCTCCCGCGCAAGACAAAACCATAACACCACACACCCCGAGGTCGCAATGGGCAAGCCCCCTTGAAGATCTGAAGGGTTGCTTCCACTGGCGAAACCCATTGCCAGAACTACGTTTCAGTTGGAGGTCACCGCGATGCCAACGCGTTTCACCGAACAAAGCCAGCGTTTCCGCCCCAACTCCAACGAAGAGCAGGTACTGCAAAAAGCACGGGAACACTTCGAAGCCACCCTGATTGGCGTACAGGGGGAACTCGCCGGCAGCGTTGCCGCGATGGAACATCGCCGCGCTGACGACGCCCTCAACTACGGCGAGATCTTCCTGCGGGACAACGTTCCCGTGATGATCTATCTCATGCTGGAGGGCCGCTTCGCCATCGTGAAGCAGTTTTTGAGCGTCAGCCTTCAGCTCCAAAGCACCAACGTTCAAACCCGTGGTGTCTTCCCCACCAGCTTTGTGGAGGAAGAGGGAGAACTGGTTGCCGACTATGGCCAGCGCTCGATCGGTCGCATCACCTCAGTGGATGCAAGCCTCTGGTGGCCGATTCTCTGCTGGATCTACGTCAAGCGCAGTGGGGACATCGAGTTCGGTCGCAGTCCTGAAGTGCAACGCGGTTTGCAACTGCTGCTCGATCTGGTTCTTCACCCCAGCTTCGAGGGCACACCGGTGCTGTTCGTTCCCGACTGCGCGTTCATGATTGATCGCCCCATGGACGTGTGGGGCGCTCCACTGGAAGTGGAGGTGCTGCTCTTCGCAGCGCTGCGCAGCTGCGTTGGGCTGATGGAACTCTGCCAACGCCACGAGAACAGCGTTCTTCTGGGGGAACGATTGCGGCTAAGCCGGCAATGGACCCATGACTTGCGGCAGTTCCTGCTGAAGCACTACTGGGTGACCAGCAAAACGATGCAAGTACTTCGGCGACGCCCCACGGAGCAGTACGGCGAAAACCAGCACCACAACGAATTCAACGTTCAACCCCAGGTCATCCCCGACTGGTTGCAGGACTGGCTCGAAAACCGTGGCGGTTACATGATCGGCAACATGAGGACCGGACGACCGGATTTCCGCTTCTACTCCTTGGGAAATTCCCTGGCATCACTGTTCGGGTTGCTGACCGCGCCACAGCAACGGGCTCTGTTCCGACTGGTGCTCCACAACCGTGACCACCTCATGGCACAGATGCCGATGCGCATCTGTCATCCCCCCATGGAGGGCGTGGAATGGGAGAACAAAACGGGCTCCGACCCCAAGAACTGGCCCTGGAGTTATCACAACGGTGGCCACTGGCCGAGCCTGCTCTGGTTTTTTGGTGCGTCCATCCTTCTGCACGAACGGCTGAATCCCCAGGCCGACGTGTTGCTGATGGGGCAAATGAAAACGCTGTTGGACGAGTGCTACTGGAGCCATCTCAACCAACTGCCCCGTCAGCAGTGGGCTGAATATTTCGATGGCCCCACAGGAACCTGGGTTGGACAGCAATCACGCACGTATCAGACCTGGACCATCGTTGGTTTTCTGCTGATGCACCACTTTCTCCACATCAACCCAGACGACGTGCTGATGCTCAACCTCGACGAATCGATGGATCACTGACGAACCAGCGCAGCCATGGCACAAAAAAACCCCGGCTCGAGGGGCCGGGGTGAATGATCTGAACTCAAGCAATGGATCAGAACAGTCCGAGGGTGAGCGACTTATCGATCGGAAGTGCTGCACCAATACCGAGGTAGATGGTGACAAGGGTTCCGGTCAGGAAGACAGTCATCGCCACGGGACGACGGAAAGGGTTCTGGAACTTGTTGAAGCTCTCGATGAAAGGAACAAGCATCAGACCCAGGGGAACGAGGGTTTGCAGAGCAATACCCAAAAGCTTGTTGGGAACAACCCGCAGAATCTGGAACACGGGGTAGAGGTACCACTCAGGAAGAATTTCCAGAGGGGTGGCGAAGGGATCAGCCTTGTCGGCAAGCATGGCTGGATCCAGGACGGCCAGACCAACTACACAGGCGATGGTGCCGAGGATCACCACCGGGAAGATGTAGAGGAGATCGTTAGGCCAGGCAGGCTCGCCGTAATAGTTGTGACCCATGCCCTTAGCGAGCTTGGCCCGCATCTTGGGATCAGAGAGATCAGGCTTTTTGAGAATGTGCATCGTTTAGTCCAGGTGTTGAGGGAACAGTAGGAACGCAGATCACAAGGGACCAGAAATGCCCTGCTTCCGAATCATCAGGAAGTGCATGAGCATGAACACCGCCAGGAGCCAGGGCATCACGAAGGTGTGAAGGCTGTAGAAGCGCGTAAGAGTGGCCTGACCAACGCTTTCGCCACCGCGAAGCAGTTCCACCATGAAATCGCCAACAACAGGGATGGCAGCAGGGACGCCGGAAACGATCTTCACAGCCCAGTAACCAACCTGGTCCCAGGGGAGGGAGTAACCGGTCACACCGAAAGACACGGTGATCACTGCCATGGTCACGCCGGTGACCCAAGTGAGCTCACGGGGACGCTTGAAGCCGCCTGTGAGGTACACGCGGAACACGTGGAGGATGAGCATCAACACCATCATTGATGCGCTCCAGCGGTGCACAGAGCGAATCAGCCAACCGAAGCTGACGTCGGTCATCAGGTATTCGACCGACTTGTAAGCCTCAGCAACGGTGGGCTTGTAATAGAAGGTCATCGCGAACCCAGTCGCGAACTGGATCAGGAAGCACACCAACGTGATGCCCCCCAGGCAATAAAAGATGTTGACGTGGGGGGGCACGTACTTGGAACCAATGTCGTCAGCAATGTCCTGGATTTCCAGACGTTCCTGGAACCAGTCGTAAACCGGTGATGAGTTCGCCATGCACAAGCGGGCTCGAGTTGCGAAAGTCTACTGAGCACGCTTCTGCCACTGAGGCGAACCCACCGCGATGTATCCAACTGTTAACGATCTTTCAGACTGGCTGCGGCGCAAAGGTTTTCAGGCGCTGAGGCAACTGATCGCAGCGTCTCTTTGCTGCTTTTTGGTGCTGGGCAGCGCCTGCACAACCGTTGCACTTAGCGACACACAACAGCTCGTGGTGGACAGCTGGCGGCTTGTGAACCAGGGCTTTTGGAACCCAGAGCAACTTGATGCGGTGCGTTGGAAGCGTCAACGGCAGAAGGCCATGGAACGCAGCATCGAGAGCAGCAACGATGCCTATGCAGCCATCGAATCGATGCTGGCTCAGCTGGGCGACCCCTACACGCGGCTGCTTCGTCCAGAGGACTACACGGCGCTGAAGAACAGCACCAACGGAAGCCTCAGCGGTGTGGGCTTGCAACTCGGGCCGGATGAAGGCGGCAATGGTGTTGTGGTGATTTCTGCCCTCGAGGGTTCACCTGCCGGCGAGGCGGAGATCACCAGTGGAACGCAGTTGCTGTCTGTTGATGGCCGGGACGTGGTGGATCTGGGTCTGGAGGGAACCGTGGCAGCGCTGCGCGGAGACGTGGGTTCGCAGGTGGTGCTGACGCTGGACAACGGCAGCGGTGAAACAAACGAGCTGACCCTGGAACGCCGCAGCGTGGACCTCAGGCCGGTGCGCACAAGACGCTTGCGCAGCGGCAGTCACACCCTTGGCTATCTGCGGATCACCCAGTTCAGCGAAGGAGTTCCCGAACAGGTGAAAGAAGCCCTTACAGAACTGCAGAACAAGGAGATCGAAGGATTGGTGCTCGACCTCCGCAACAACTCAGGCGGATTGGTGAGCGCTGGATTGGCGGTCGCCGACGACTTCCTTTCCGGTGGCGCCATCGTTGAAACCCGTAACCGCGAGGGCATCAATGACACCATCCAGGCCAGTCTCCAGACGATGTACGACGGACCGATGGTCACCCTCGTGAACGGAGGGACGGCAAGTGCGAGTGAAATCCTGGCTGGCGCCCTCCAGGACAACGAACGCGCCACCCTTCTCGGAGGACAGACGTTCGGCAAAGGGCTGATTCAAACGCTGACCAACCTCAGTGATGGCAGCGGCCTCGCCGTGACCGTTGCTGGCTACGTGACACCGAGTGGACGGAACATTCAAGGGGAAGGCATCGCTCCCGATCGTGGATTGTCAGATCCGGAACCCCTGAACCCCGGCGGTGACGGTGATCGCTGGCTCGCGGAAGCTGAGCAATGGATGGAGGCCCTGCTGGAACAACCCGCTGACGAGACCGAGGCATGAGTCAGCGGACCTATCACGACCCTCTGCATCGCGGCATTGGTCTTGACCGCCAAGCCCCAGCCGAGGGAATGGTGATGGACCTGGTGGACACGGCGCCATTCCAGCGCCTGCGACGCATCCGCCAGCTGGGTCCGGCATACCTCACCTTTCACAGCGCTGAATCCAGTCGATTCACCCACTCGCTGGGGGTCTTTCATCTGGCTCGCCGTGCGTTTGAGCGGATGCTGCCGTTGGCACCCGAGTTGGAGACGTATCGGGGGCTGCTCTACGGAGCTGCTTTGCTCCATGACATTGGCCATGGCCCCCTCAGCCACACCGGCGAAGAGATGTTTGACCTGCACCATGAAGCGTGGTCAGCGCGGGTGATCCGGCATCACCCAGAGATCCATGAATGTCTTGAGAGCCATGCATCCGGCACGGCTGAGGCGGTGGCGAACCTGCTGGAGCATGGACGCAGCCCTCACCCCCTGATCAAACACCTGGTCAGCAGTCAGCTGGATTGCGACCGACTGGATTACCTCCTGCGCGACAGCTACAGCACCGGAACGCGCTACGGGCAACTGGATCTCGACCGCATCCTGGGAGCACTGACCCTGGCCCCTGATGGGGACATGGCCATTCATCCCAAGGGTCTGATGGCTGTGGAGCACTACCTGGTGGTGAGAAACCTCATGTACAGGAGCGTCTACAACCACCGGTTGAATGTGGTGTGCAACTGGCTGCTGGAAAAACTGATCCTGACGGCACGACAACTGGGGCCTGACCAGGTGTGGGCTGATGAGGTGATGGCCACCTGGCTCTGGCAACCAGACCAGATCCGCTTGGAGGACTTCCTCGCCAACGATGACCAACGCACCGGCTACCACCTCCAGCGCTGGCAAGCCGAAGCGCCAGCAGCCCTGGCTGAACTGAGTGGGCGTTTCCTGGATCGACGCCTGCTCAAAGCAACGGCCGTTGAACATCTTTCCCCGGCGGATCAACTGCAATTGCTTGCAACAGCAAGGCGTCTGGCCGATCGTCATGGCCACGACCCTGAACTCTGCTGCGGATTGCGTCATCAACAGCTGCGCGGGTACCACCCCTATCGAGGCGGCTTGCGCCTCTGGGACGGGCAACAACTCCAAGCCCTGGAGAAAGCCTCTCCCCTGGTCGCAAGTCTGGCGACCCCGGCGGCAACCTCCTGGTTGATTCACCCCCGCGACATCAGCAACGAGCTCAGGCAGGAGATGGACGTTGAATGGCCCCGAGCAGCAGCAGCGTGAAGCAGCCATGACCTTGAGGCTTCCCGACCAGCGCCTGGATCACTGGAGGGATCGTTTGCCTGATCTGCTGAGCAGGTGTTCCCAACCGATTGTTGATCTCGATTGCGGGGACTGGGTATTGACCTGCAGCGACCTCGCTGATTTGTGCGCCGCCGTGAGCGAGGCAGGCCATCAACTCGGACGCATCACCGGCCAGGTAGCCGAGACGGTTGTGAGTGCTTCAGCCTTGGGACTGGACGCAAGCCGGTCCAAGACGCCGTCCAGCCGTGAACTCCAGCCCAATCCTTTGACGACAGCCCCTTCCGAGCTGTTGTTTCATCACGGAACCCTGCGCTCCGGCGACCATCTCCAAAGCGAGCGCACCATCCTTCTCTATGGCGATGTGAATCCTGGAGCGCGGATCAGTTCAGCCGCTGATGTTTTGGTGTGGGGTCGCCTGCGGGGCGTGGCCCATGCCGGATGTGAGGGGTCAACAACCGCGAAAATCGTTGCCCTGCAGCTGCGGCCACTGCAACTGAGGATTGCTAACGTTGTCGCCCGAGGCCCAGAGGATCTGCCCCAGGCGGGTTTGGCCGAACAGGCCGAGCTTAAGGATGGCGTGATCGCCATTGAACCCGCCGTCATCCAGAGCTTTCAAAAACGCTGACGTCGTTGTCAGGCCCAAAAGCCAGATTATTCTGGCCGCACCAAAGCAGAACCCTGGTGTCGACGACCCGAACCATCCTCATCTGTTCTGGCAAAGGCGGTGTCGGAAAAACAACGACCACGGCCAACCTTGGGATCGCCCTTGCTCGCCAAGGCGCCAAGACCGTGGTTCTTGACGCGGACTTCGGTCTGAGGAACCTCGACCTGCTCCTGGGCCTGGAGAACCGCATCGTCTACACCGCTCAGGAGGTGTTGGCCGAGACTTGCCGGCTGGAGCAAGCCCTGGTGAAGCACAAGCAGGAGCCCAATCTGGCCCTGCTCCCTGCGGGCAACCCTCGGATGCTCGAGTGGCTCAAGCCCAAGGACATGCAAGCCATCGTTACTCTGCTGGAACGCCAATTCGATTACGTGTTGATCGACTGCCCGGCAGGCATCGAGGACGGATTCAAAAATGCCGCGGCCGCAGCTCGAGAAGCAGTGGTGATCACCACCCCGGAAGTGGCCGCCGTGCGGGACGCTGATCGGGTGATCGGGCTTCTAAACACCCAGGGCGTGCAGCCTGTTCAGCTCGTGCTCAACAGGGTGCGGCCGAAGATGATGTCGAATCAGGAAATGCTCTCGGTGGACGACGTCACCGACATCCTGGCGTTACCTCTTCTGGGGCTTGTTTTTGAAGACGAACAGGTGATCGTGAGCACCAACCGCGGTGAACCCTTGACCCTGAGTGATTCGTCGTCCCCAGCGGCCCAGGCCTACGGCAACATCGCTCAACGGCTTCAGGGTGAAGACATTCCTCTGATGGACCCCTCCCAGGCCCGCCGCGGCCTCCGCGCCAGGATGCGCAAGCTGATGCAAACCCGGATTTTCTGAGGCGATGACACTCAAGGAATTCATCGACAAACTCCTGCGCCGTCAGCCCGCCAGTGCAGAAACAGCCAAAGAGCGGCTGCAGTTGGTGCTGGCCCACGACCGCAGTGACCTCAATCCGGAGCTGCTCGAACAAATGCGGCGCGAGATCCTCGAAGTGGTGGCCCGCTACGTGGAGATCGACCTCGCTGAAGGTGATGTGAGCCTCGAGACGGAAGATCGCGTCACCGCCCTGGTGGCGAACCTGCCGATCCGTCGCCCGATCGCCCAACCCGCCAAGGTGGAACCCTCTGAGCAGCAACCTGCTCAAGCTTGAAACCTCGAATCCCGAACCTCCTCACCCCCGCTGAACAGCGGTTGGTGATCAGTCATCGCACCGCTGAATGCCACATCAGCAGGGCACTCCGGAAAAGCGGATGTCGCAATCGACTCGAGCTGGTGCTTTGGCTGATTAGCGATCAAGACCCCGCCTTGAATCACCTGGCAGCCGGTACGATGCAGCCCATGCCGGCTTAGCTCAGCGGTAGAGCAGCGCTTTTGTAAAGCGAAGGCCATCGGTTCAAATCCGTTAGCCGGCTTGATCTGGATCAGGGCGACGTACTGCGGTCTGATTCGCCCGCCAGCAGCCAGATGAAGAAAACCCCCAACAACCAGGGGAGAAGATTCAGTTGAAGCGTCCAGGTGAAGACCGCTTCGAGGGGTTCCAGAACCCAATGAAGCAAGGCCATCACCAGCAGGCAGAACCCAACAAGCGAGATCACTCGAGCACCTCAACCCCTGCTGGAATCACAGCACCCCGGCGCACCAGGAGCCAGCGTCCTTGCTCCACCCAGACCAACACCGTGCTGGCCTGGCCCGAGGGTTGAGGCCAGGGCTGCGGACCCAGCTGCGCGACATCAGGGAAAACCAGAGCCGCCTCTGCTGCGGTCATGCTGGCGGGTTCACCGGAGCGATTGGCACTGGTGGTGGCCAACGGCCCGCTGATCTGAAGCAGCGCGCGGGTCTGCTCACAGGCCGGAATGCGGCAGCCCAGGGTTGTTCCACCTGGGTTGAGATACCGGCCCGCACCACCATCACGGGCAGGCAACACCAGCGTGAGCGCTCCAGGCCAATAGCGCTCAGCCAAAGCTTCAACCTCCCGATGGCAGGGCCCCTCAACCTCGTGGAGCAAGTCATTGACGGATGCACCCATCAAAATGAGGGGCTTATCGGCTGGGCGCCGTTTCAAGCGCCAGAGGGTCTGGGCTTGATCGGGAAGCACCGCCAGGCCAGGCAGCGTGTCGGTGGGAATGATGGCGGCTTCACCGGCACGAAGCAGCAGCGTCAGGTCGGAGGCGGCCAGAACCGGAGCAGGCATGAATCCTTCCTTCATCGCAGGCGTTGCATCAGCTTGATGCGGCAGGTTTGCAAGCAAGCGCAAAGCGGAGGGTCCCCTCAAGATCAGCGGCCGCTCTGACCTCCACCAAGCCGGCATCCCGCAGCAGCTGCGTCACCTGAGCGCTCTGGTCGTGGTGGTGTTCGAGCAAAAGCCAACCTCCGGGCGACAGCCCCATTAGGGCGCCATCCACCACGCTGCGGATCGCATCCAAGCCATCTGCTCCCCCAAGCAACGCCAAGTGAGGTTCGTGGTCACGCACCACAGCCTCAAGACCGTTAACCACAGCACTGGGGATGTATGGAGGATTGCTGACCACCAAATCCAGGCTTCCCCACCAGCTCTTGAGGGGAGACCACCACGACCCGAGGTGCAGCGAACAGTTGTGATGCGGGGCGCAACGCTCAAGATTGCGTTCAGCCAACTGCAAGGCATCGGAACTGAGGTCAACGCCATGCCCTGGTGCTGTGGGCCAGGCACGGGCCAGAGCAACAGCAATGGCTCCTGAACCAGTGCCGAGGTCAGCCCAACGAGCGGGAGGGGTGGCTTTGAACTGGCTCATGGCCAGATCCACCAGCAGTTCCGTTTCCTGACGGGGAATCAAGGCGGCAGGCGACGACTCAAGCAGCACATCCCGCCAGGGACAGAGCCCAACCAGGTGCTGGAGGGGAACATTCCCATGCAGGTGACGCTCCCACAGCTCAGAGAGCACCTCAAGGGACTGCTCCAGGGCGACGGTGCGCGAGGGGTCCAGCGACAGCCGTTGCAAGCTGGCCCAACGAAGACCAGCGGCAAGATCAAGCAACCAATCCAGATCAGCCGCGGTGCCACCCCGGGCGAGTTGTTGGCGCCGCCACTGCAACACATCAGTGCCGGCAACGGTTGTGCAGTCTCTCAAGGCCGAGGCTTGCGCCAATGCAATCCAGATTCACACAGCAGTTCGCGCCGACACTCAAGCGCCAAAAGCTGGGGGGCCAGCTCAGCAGGGGTGCACTGCAAACGAAGCACCAGCTGATCAAAGGTCGCCCCTGAGCCAATGGCCTCCATCAACCGCTGATGCTTGCCGAGTGACTCCTCTGACCTCAACGGGCCCTAGCCAATGGAAGCGAGCAGATCCTCAGGGTGAATCAAGGCAGTTGCACCATCGCGAAGCAGGGCATTGCTGCCCCGACAGGACCAACGGCGGGCATCCCCCGGAACCACCCATACGGGGCACTGCAACCGGCTCGCCCAGCGGGCCGAAATCAGTGCTCCGCTGCGTTGCGGACACTCCACCACCACGAGCGCCTGGGCAAAGGCCACCAACCAACGGTTCCGCGCCGCGAAGTGCCCTGGGCGCACACGGCAGCCGGACCGACTCGGACTGATCAACAGCCCTTGCCTGCCGACCTGCTGTTGCAACGAACGGTGGTGGGCTGGATAGACACGGTCCAAGGGTGTCCCCAACACCGCGATGGCCGTGCGGGCATGGATGTGCCGGAGCAGCGATCGATCCCCTTCGACGTAGAGCCCGGAAGGGGGTGCCTGCACATCATCCAAGCAACGAGGCCAATCAGGGTCACCCGGCAAAAGGGCACAAGCAGGCACGTCAAGCTTCAGGGCAGCCCCGTGCTCGAACCTGTAACGCTCAACGTCGCGCAAACAGTGCGCCGGCCAAGCCAGCGCCTGGCCCAAGCGTTCGATCGGCCACCCCCAGAGCTGATCAGGGCCGATGGCTTGGTCGCGGCAAAGCCTGCGTAGATCAGCCATGCGGGCGTCGCCCAAGCCAGGGCAACAGGTCCAGAGCCACCACCACCCCCGCACCAGCCCCGAGCAAGTACATGCGTACTGGCTCGGCAGCGGTGGCTCAGGGTTCGATTCAGAGCGATTGGCGCACCAGCTGATCCATCACCTCCTGCAGCTGCGCCGGCACGCGCCTGAGCACGCGCCCCTCACGCACCATCACCAGATTCACCGACGCCTCCGCAACCACCGCGTCTCCGCAGATAAAGCGTGAGATCCATGGCCAGCGCACCCCCTGCTGACCAGGGCATCGGCTTTCAACACACACTTCGTCGCCGTGCCGGAGCGGCTGGCGGTAATCCAGGTGAAGGGACACCACCGGCATATCGACACCCATCGCGGTCATGGCGGCATAGCCAAGGCCCGCAGCCTGGAGGGCCTCAACCCTGGCCTCCTCAAGCCACTGCACATAGGCCCCATGCCACATCACACCGGCGTAATCGGTGTGCTGTGGCAGCACACGCTTGGTCAGGGTGTACATGATCCGCGTAACGCTGTGACATCAGCTTCTCTCCACGGAGGCAACCACCCATAGGCTTCCGCAGAGGCTGCTTCATCTCCCTGTGTTCAGGAACCTTCTGATTGCCGACTCGGGCAAGGGTCACGTCGAGGAAATGATCCGGATGCTCCAGGACATTCCCAGCCTGAAGGCCGCCAAAATCAATTTGCTGCATGTGGTGTCGGAGCAAAGCAAGTCGCAATCCGACGGCCATCGCGACGAAGCAGAAAACCTCTTGAACAGCGCAATCACGCGCATGGGCCTGAGCCCGTCAAGCGTGAGCACCTTGATTCGCGAGGGCGACACCAAACAGACCGTGCTCAAAGTTGCCGATGAAGTTCAGGCCGACCTGATCGTGATGGGATCCCGCGGCCTGGGACGGCTTCAATCGATCCTGGCCAACAGCACCAGCCAATACGTCTTTCAGCTGTCCACGCGGCCGATGCTGCTGGTGCGAGATGACCTCTACGTCAAGCATGTCAACCGCGTGATGGTGACGATCGACGGAACAGGCGTTGGGGACGACGCTCTGCGCACGGCCTGCGAACTTGTGCGTGAAATCCCTGGCGGAACGCTCACCGGCGTTCATGTCGTACGCCAGGAGTCAGCACCCTCCCGGGGAGGCCGCACAAAAGCAGACGAAGTTCTTGACGCCGCTGTTCAGCGGGCCAGGGGTTTCGGTGTCGACATGCAAGCCATCCACACCGAAGGGAAGGACATCGGTCGCAGCGTTTGCCTGGCTGCATCGGAATGCAACGCCGACCTGGTGGTCATCGCCTCTCAGGACCGACGTCCTCTTGTCGCCAGAGGACTGGTGGATTTGGACAAGCTTCTGGGCGGATCAGTCAGCGACTACATCCGAGTGCACGCACCAGCCCCTGTGCTGCTGGTGCGTGAGCCTGAACAAGGCTGAATCAGGCCTCGTTGTTCTGCGTGCCGATGTAGAGCACGATCAGGAAGATCGCCGGAACCAGGATGAACAGGAGGCTGGCGACGAATCCGAGATCGTTGGTTTCCATGGCCGTTGGAGGGATCCAGGCGAAGGTATCACCGACAAGAGGCCTGGGGAACGTCTGCCCTAGGCCTCGTCACCGGCGGTAGCAGCCTTGGCATCTCGGCCCTCGCCATCGCCCCCATCCTGGTGCTCCTCATCGAGCTCACTAGACGGAGGCGCTGGCCATGCCGTGGGACCCGCCGGCAGCGGAGCCTGCCTGGCCGCAGCCAATCTCGAATCGGCATTGGCGAGCCTCACCTGAGGCCGGGTGAGAACCATGACGGACTTCTCCACCAGGGCCTGGCATGCCAGACGCCACTCCTGGGGTCGCCGGCGCAACTTGCTGTCTTCGACGGCAGTGCGTGCCGTCAGCGCATCGGCGTTGTCTTCGTCCACCACGGAAACGAAGCAGGTGATGCACTGACCACACCCTCCGCAATTGCCAAGCTGCCCCTTCAGGCCGTAGAGCTCGATCCCCTCGCGACGGGCCACCTCACGCAGGTTCTCACCGGGGTAACACTCCACATCACGCCCTTCGCGAACAAACCGGATAACGGGCATGAGCTCACAAGCAACCAACCCCCATCATGGGCTGAAGCATTGCGTTTTGTGAACAGCAGGGTCCTGACTTTCATGTCACTGACCGTTGCGGGCAGGTCACTTTTCCCCCGCCCTATGAACTGAAGCCCTTACGATCGCCCATGTCTGACTGCATAAGCAGTCTTGTCCCCCGAACCTGACCCATGGGATTGCCCTGGTATCGGGTGCACACCGTTGTCATTAATGACCCGGGCCGCCTTCTGGCTGTGCACCTCATGCATACAGCCCTCGTAGCCGGCTGGGCCGGCTCCATGGCTCTCTATGAGCTGGCCATTTTCGATCCGTCTGATCCTGTCCTGAACCCGATGTGGCGTCAGGGCATGTTCGTGATGCCTTTCATGTCCCGCCTGGGCGTGACCGGCAGCTGGGGTGGATGGAGCATCACCGGTGAAACGGGTGTTGATCCCGGCTTCTGGAGTTTCGAGGGCGTCGCTGCCGCTCACATCGTTTTCTCCGGCCTGATGATGCTGGCCGCCATCTGGCACTGGACCTACTGGGATCTTGAGATCTGGCAGGACCCCCGCACCGGCGAGCCTGCTCTCGACCTGCCGAAGATCTTCGGCATCCACCTGCTTCTCGCTGGACTCGGCTGCTTCGGCTTCGGTGCTTTCCACCTCACTGGCGTCTTCGGTCCAGGAATGTGGATCTCTGATCCTTATGCACTTACCGGTCATCTGGAGGCGGTTCAACCGTCTTGGGGACCCGAAGGTTTCAACCCTTTCAATCCCGGTGGAATCGTTGCCCACCACATTGCTGCTGGCATCGTCGGAATCATTGCCGGCATCTTCCACATCACCACGCGTCCGCCCGAGCGTCTCTACAAAGCGCTCCGGATGGGCAACATCGAAACCGTTCTTGCCAGCGCCATCGCAGCTGTGTTCTTCGCCGCTTTCATCGTGGCTGGAACCATGTGGTACGGCTCTGCTGCGACTCCCGTCGAGCTGTTTGGCCCCACCCGTTACCAATGGGATCAGAGCTACTTCAAGACTGAGATCAACCGTCGCGTACAAACCGCGATGGACGATGGCGCTACCCAGGAAGAAGCCTTCGAGGCTATCCCTGAAAAGCTCGCCTTCTACGACTACGTCGGCAACAGCCCTGCCAAGGGCGGTCTGTTCCGCGTGGGTCCGATGGTGAACGGTGATGGTCTTGCAACCGCTTGGGTTGGTCACATCGCATTCAGCGACAAAGAAGGTCGCAACCTCGAAGTCCGTCGTCTGCCGAACTTCTTCGAGAACTTCCCTGTCGTTCTGGAAGATGAGCAGGGCATCGTCCGTGCCGACATTCCTTACCGTCGTGCGGAAGCCAAGTTCTCCTTCGAACAACAGGGCGTGACCGCCAAGGTGTTCGGTGGTGCACTAGACGGCCAGACCTTCACTGACCCTGCCGACGTGAAGCGCCTTGCCCGTAAGGCTCAGCTGGGTGAAGCCTTCGACTTCGACCGTGAGACCTACAACTCTGACGGCACGTTCCGCAGCTCGCCGCGCGGCTGGTTCACCTTCGGCCACGCCACCTTCGCGCTGCTGTTCTTCTTCGGTCACATCTGGCACGGTGCCCGCACCCTGTACCGCGACGTGTTCGCTGGTATTGACCCCGACCTCGGAGATCAGGTGGAATTTGGCCTCTTCGCCAAGCTCGGTGACAAAACCACCCGTCGCCTGCCCGAGGGCTACGTTCCCCCCGCTGGAACTCCCCTCAACTGATCGCCCTCTAGGAACAACACGATGGAAAGCTTCGCTTACGTCCTCATCCTTACCCTCGCGATTGCCACCCTCTTCTTCGCAATCGCCTTCCGCGATCCGCCGAAAATCGGTAAGTGATTTGATCCCCCAAAACCCCGCCTCGGCGGGGTTTTTTCATGCTTTCCATCGCCCACCGTCGCAAGCCGGTCTCGTCCACGCGAGCGGATCACAGCAGTCTCACGTCAGCAACAGCCGTCAACGCAATCCTCAAATGAGACTGATGTCCACGAGGCCCTTCTCAAGTCTCAAATCAGTGTCTACAGTTGGTGCAATTAATTGATGCCCTCGGGGATGCAGTGCCCCTCCTGCCAAAACACAGATAGTCGCGTTCTCGAATCCAGGGCAGCGGATGGTGGACGCAGCGTGAGACGACGGCGTGAATGCCTCAACTGTGAATTTCGCTTCACCACCTACGAACGGGTGGAGACCGTTCCGATCACGGTGATCAAACGCAACGGCAACCGGGAAATCTTCAGTCGCAGCAAGTTGCTGCACGGCTTGAATCGAGCTTGCGAGAAAACGGGCTTGGACACCTCTCGGCTCGAATCCCTCGTGGAAGAACTCGAACTGAAACTTCAGCAACGCACCGGCAAGGAAGTGAGCAGCACAGAGATCGGTGAATTCGTGCTGAGGGATCTCAAACAGATCAGCGAAGTGGCCTACATCCGGTTCGCATCCGTTTATCGCCAGTTCCGAGGCATCGACGACTTCGTCTCGACCCTGGAAACACTGAACGCCGATCAGGAACAGAACCATCTGGCCACTGTTCGTTGAATCGGTTCGCTGAGCCAGTGCGCTGAATCGGTTCGTTGAACCCGTGCAGTGCATCGCTGCGCAAAAAAGCCGTCGGTCGTGTCTGTAAAGTCAGTAGTTCTCCATGAAACGTCGGCGGGCGTTCCATGCGATTTTTTCGAACTACCCACCTGAGGTAGACCGCCAGCCCCCCATGTCTGCGACTCCGACAGAAGATCAGATCCAGGATCAGGTTCAGGACGCGAACGCCACAGAAGCCTCTGCAGAAACCGCCGCCGCCGAACAGGCGTTTGAGGGTGAGGACCTGAGCATTCCTGAAGACGTCCCCACAGCAGATGATCCAACCAGCCGCGCCGCCAGCCGCAGCCTGGACGACGCCGGATTCACCCTGGATGAGTTCGCGGCTCTCCTCAGCAAGTACGACTACAACTTCAAGCCTGGCGACATCGTCAACGGCACGGTTTTCGCCCTGGAATCGAAGGGCGCCATGATCGACATCGGCGCCAAGACGGCTGCCTTCATGCCTCTGCAAGAGGTGTCGATCAACCGGGTCGAGGGTCTGAGCGACGTGCTCCAGCCCGGTGAGATCCGTGAGTTCTTCATCATGAGTGAGGAGAACGAAGATGGTCAGCTGGCGCTGTCGATCCGTCGGATCGAATACCAGCGGGCATGGGAGCGGGTTCGCCAGCTCCAGAAAGAAGACGCCACCATCTACTCCGAAGTGTTTGCCACCAACCGTGGTGGTGCCTTGGTGCGCGTGGAAGGTCTGCGGGGCTTCATCCCCGGATCCCACATCAGCACCCGCAAGCCGAAGGAAGAACTGGTTGCCGACTTCCTGCCTCTGAAGTTCCTCGAGGTGGATGAAGAGCGCAACCGCCTAGTGCTCAGCCACCGCCGCGCCCTGGTGGAGCGGAAGATGAATCGCCTGGAAGTGGGCGAAGTTGTGGTGGGTACCGTCCGCGGCATCAAGCCCTACGGCGCCTTCATCGACATCGGTGGTGTCAGCGGTCTGCTGCACATTTCCGAGATCAGCCACGAGCACATCGAAACCCCCCACTCGGTGCTGAACGTGAATGATCAGATGAAAGTGATGATCATCGATCTGGATGCCGAGCGCGGCCGGATTTCGTTGTCCACGAAGGCTCTCGAGCCCGAACCCGGCGACATGCTCACCGACCCCCAGAAGGTGTTCGAGAAGGCCGAGGAAATGGCTGCTCGCTACAAGCAGATGCTGATGGAGCAGGCCGAAGAGGGCGAAGATCCGATCAGCTCCATGATGATCTGAGCCTGATGGCCCAACTGCTGCTGAAGGGAGGTCCCATCGGCAATTTCCAAGGGGTGCTGTTCGATAAGGACGGCACCCTTTCCCATAGCGAGCCGCATCTGCTGGCCTTAGCAGACGCACGCATCAACAAAGCCGTCAAGGTTGCTCAGGAACAAGCCCCTGCGCTGAACCCCTCTGAGTTGAGCCACACCCTGCACAGAGCGTTTGGTGTTGATCAAGGCATGCTCGATCCCGGCGGAACCCTGGCGGTTGCCTCAAGGCAAGACAACATCGCCTCGACTGCAACGGTGTTCTGCCTGTTGGGCTGCTCATGGCCCCAGGCTCTCTCCCTGGCCCACACCTGCTTCGACGCGGTTGACCAGGAGGGCCTGATCGACACCACCCCAAGCCCGTTGATCAACGGGGCTGGGCAACTGCTGCAGGACCTGCACCAGCAGGGCGTCTCCGCTGCTGTGATCAGCAACGACACCCATTCCGGCATTGAAGACTTCCTGGCTCACCATCAGCTCGGCGCAGGCATTGCCGGCATCTGGAGTGCTGATGACCATCCGCGCAAACCCGATCCACAGGCCGTTCTGGAGCTGTGCAACAGGCTTGGCCTGCCACCCCAACGGTGTGCCTTGGTTGGCGATGCGGAGACCGACCTCCAAATGGCCCTCGAAGCCGGTATCGGCGGCGTGATCGGCTTCACCGGTGGCTGGAAGAGTGCTCCGAAACTGCCATCAGCCCAGCATCTTCTCCACAGCTGGGATCACCTCTCCTTAAGCACCAACTCGTAAAGTCGCCCGATCTGGAGCGCCGAATGAGCCGTTACGTCTTTACGTCTGAGTCCGTCACCGAAGGGCATCCCGACAAGATCTGCGACCAGGTGAGCGACGCCGTTCTTGACGCTCTGCTGGCCCAGGATCCCACCAGCCGTGTGGCCTGCGAGACCGTTGTGAACACCGGCCTCTGCATGATCACCGGTGAGGTGACCTCCAAGGCGCAGGTGGATTTCATCCACCTGGTGCGCAACGTGATCAAGGAAATCGGTTACAGCGGCGCCCGGGCCGGTGGCTTCGATGCCAACAGCTGTGCGGTGCTGGTGGCCCTCGACCAACAGTCCCCCGACATCGCCCAGGGCGTGAATGAGGCCGACGACCACGCCGGTGATCCCCTTGATCTGGTGGGTGCCGGCGACCAGGGAATCATGTTCGGCTACGCCTGCAACGAGACGCCCGAGCTAATGCCGTTGCCGATCAGCCTGGCCCACAGGCTGTCGCGCCGCCTGGCCGAAGTGCGCCACAACGGAACCCTGGGTTACCTGCTTCCCGATGGCAAAACCCAGGTGAGCGTCGTCTACGAAAACGACAAGCCCGTCTCGATCGACACGATCCTGATCTCCACCCAGCACACCGCTGAAGTGGACGGGATCAGTGATGAGCAGGGCATCCGCGAGCGCATCACCGAAGACCTCTGGACCCATGTGGTGGAGCCGGCGACCGCCGATCTGGCCCTCAAGCCCTCCCGTGAGGCCACCAAGTATCTGGTGAACCCCACCGGCAAGTTTGTGGTGGGCGGCCCTCAGGGCGATGCCGGTCTCACCGGCCGCAAGATCATCGTGGACACCTACGGCGGCTATGCCCGCCACGGCGGTGGTGCTTTCTCCGGCAAGGACCCCACCAAAGTGGACCGTTCGGCCGCCTACGCCGCGCGCTACGTGGCCAAGTGCCTTGTGGCCGCAGGGCTCGCCGAACGGGCCGAAGTGCAGCTGAGCTACGCCATCGGCGTGGCCAAGCCCGTTTCGATCCTGGTGGAATCCTTCGGCACCAGCACACTGGCCAACGATGCCCTCACCGCCTTGGTGCAGGAGCACTTCGATCTGCGCCCCGGCGCCATCATCGAGACCTTCGGTTTGCGCAACCTGCCCCAGCAACGGGGCGGCCGTTTCTATCAGGACACTGCGGCGTACGGCCATTTCGGGCGCAACGACCTCAACGCGCCCTGGGAAGACGTGACAGCGAAAAGCCAGGAGCTGAAGCAGGTCGCCGCGGCCTGAAGCCATGACGGATTCACCGCTGGTGCTCGGAATCGACCTGGGCACCAGCGGAATCCGCACAGCCGTTGTTGCCGCTAACGGCGCGCTGCTCGACAGCCGATCCCAGGCCTACAGCGGAGACTTCGCCTACCCCCTCAGCTGGCGCGAAGGCTGTGGAGACCTGATCAGGGCAATCCCAGGCCAGCTGCGATCACAGCTGAAAGCACTCGCCGTGGATGGCACCTCCGGCACGCTGCTGGCCTGTGATCGCGATGGTTCCCCACTGGGGAAAGCACTGGCCTACTCCCAGAGCTGCCCTGAGCTGCAGTCAGCCCTGCAGCCTCTGGTGGATCCCAGTAGTCCAGCCGCCAGCTGCAGCGGCAGCCTGGCCCGGGCTTTGCGGCTCCTCACCTGCCATGGCGAGGCGATCCTGCTGCGGCATCAGGCCGACTGGATCAGCGGATGGCTGCTGAACGATTGGCGCTGGGGAGAAGAAGGTAACAACCTGCGTCTGGGTTGGGATCTGATCACGAACAGCTGGCCAGCCCGTTTTGCCGAACAGTCCTGGCGGCAGGCACTGCCTGAAATCCGTCCCAGCGGCAGCATTCTCGGGACGATCGCACCGGAGCAGGCGAAGGCCTTGGGCCTGGAGAACGATCTGATCGTCGTTGCCGGCACAACGGATTCCAATGCCGCCGTGCTCGCCGCCGATCCCGGTCCCGGAGATGGGATCACCGTGCTGGGAACCACGCTGGTGATGAAGTGCTTCACCGAGACGCCCCTGCACGCCCCGGGCGTCACCAGCCATCGCGTGGGGGGACGCTGGCTCTGTGGAGGCGCCTCCAATGCAGGGGCCGGTGTGCTGCAGCGTTTTTACAGCGACGAGCAACTCAGCGAACTGAGCCGCCAGATCGACCCAGACACCGACAGCGGACTTCGCCTGCGGCCGCTTCCCGCCCCGGGGGAACGTTTCCCTGTGGATGATCCAGAGATGCTGCCGGTGCTTGAACCACGGCCGGTGAGCGATGCCCTGTATCTGCATGGACTGCTGGAAGGTCTCGCCGAGATCGAAGCGCAGGGTTGGCAGCGCCTGAACGAGCTGGGTGCTGCTGCACCCAGGCGGATCATCAGCATCGGCGGTGGAGCGCGCAATCCCCAATGGCGACGGCTGCGGGAACGCCGCCTCGGCTGCGCCGTAACGAGTTGCCAAACTCCCCCTGCTGCAGGGGTGGCGCGACTGGCCCAACAGGCCCTAGTCGGGTGAGAATTCCGGCATCACGCCCCACCCCCATGCCCACCAAGCTCCGCGATGGTCTGGCCATCGGCCTTTTCGTCGTTCTGGCCGGGTACGTGGGCTTCAGCGGCATTCGCCTCGGCCTTTTGTTGATCGAGCGCTTCGCTTGAGCCGATCACTGCAAAGATTGCACTCACCTGTTTGATCCCAATGCCTGCAGACCCCCTCACTGATGCCGTCAGCACACGGATCTGCAAACACATGAACGACGACCATGCCGAAGCGGTGCTCGCCTATGCCAAGCACTACGGCGGCGTCAGCAATCCCGCTGCAGCGCGCATGGTGTCTGTGAAAGCAGAAACCATGGAACTGGAGGTGGATGGCGCCAGCGTCAGCATTGCCTTTGATCACACCCTCACCGACAGCGAAGACGCTCACCGCACCTTGGTGGCCATGCTGCGGGCGATGCCCAAAGAAGGCGCCTGATCTCGGAGCGATTCAGCCCAACAGGGGAACGCTCGTTGCAGCGACCCACCTGCTGTGCATCGTGCGCTCCTGAGCTTTGCCCAAGCTCTGCTGATCGAACCCCGCTGCCCGATCTGTAATGGACCTTGGGATAGTCGGCTGCCGCCGACGGCTCCCTGCACCACGTGCCTCGATGCCCTTGCTCTCCCTTGTGAGGGGCTCAAGGGCTTGCTGCCCTTGCCGTGGTGCGCTCTCGGGCCTTACGCAGACAATTTGCGCCAGCTGCTGCTGAAGCTGCGTCAACAGCGCCAAGGCAAAGCGCTTGCGGCCTTGGTTCAGCTGCTGTCTGAGCGCTTCGCCCTGCCTGCAACAGCCGTGCTGGTGACGATTCCAAGCTGGAAGCGGCAACGATCCAACCCCCTGCCGCAGCGCATTGCCCTGGTATTGGGCCGGCCGACGGCAGAGCTGCTGCACCGCACCCGTACCGGGTTGAGCCAACACCATCTGAACAAACGCCAACGCCAAACCAACCTGATCGGGGCGTTCCAGGCCGTCCCCATGGACAAACAGGGGGCCCACAGCTCGGTCTGGCTCGTGGACGACATCCTCACGACCGGGTCCACCGCATTGGCTACCCGTCAGGCCCTTGAAGCTGCTGGCCACCACGTGGCTGGATTGATCTGCCTGGGACGAACCCCCCGCAAGGGAGAGCAGGCGGTGATTTAAGATTCCTGTGTCGCTTCGGCGGCGCGCCGGGATAGCTCAGTTGGTAGAGCAGGCGACTGAAAATCGCCGTGTCCCCAGTTCAAATCTGGGTCCTGGCATTTCCCGAAAACGCCTTAAAAGGCACGTGAAAGCACCATATATGGTGTTTTCACGTGCCTTTTAAGTACCTCTAGCACCCAATTGAATTTTGCCAAAGCAGTAGGGGAGCACTTCCTTTCGGTCAGACGGGGAAAGGTCCCCAGATTTCCCCTACCCAAGGGCAAAAAAAGACCTCTGAGGCATTCCCACCCTCAGAGGCCCGAACCCTCGTCTTCTCGACCCATCCACCTTCCTGCTGGTGTTCCGCTGTTAGGAGTAGGAGAACCGTCAGAAGAAGTCGTGAGGACCGCTCCTGGTTCGGTCGTCCGCAAGCAATAAAAAAGGCGGCAGGGAGTGCCGCCAGAAACAAGGGGACGAACGCGTCGAAAACGCTGGGGTTACCAGCGGCACCACCCTCCTCAGGCAGTCAGTGGTGTCGTGGGTGCCGTTTACGAACTGCCAAAAAAAAGGAGCGGTCCCACCCGCTCCCAGTACGACGCATCGTCCCCTCACCGAAGGAACGGGTTCAAGGTGACCGAAGAAATACCTACTGGTCGTCGCCATTACGACCAAACGACTGCTCAGGTGAGCAACCCAAGAAAAAGCAGAGGTCCCACCCTCTGCTCTGTTCGACGCATTCATCTCTTACGGATGATGCTCTTTTATGTTCGCTCCGTAACAAACACTTCCACCATCGGTAGAACCGCTCATTAAGAAGGGGGATGAGCAGACACCCCCCTGAAGGTCGTTGAGACCTGGTTTTCCGACCTGTTCGGTCTCTGACCTCGTCCCTGTTTTAAGGCGGGTCAGAGCAGTGACGCATGAGCGGAACTACCGCTTTCTGTATCGAGAGAGCACAAAAAAGGAGCGGTCCCACCCGCTCCCCTCATGACGCATCCATCCCCCCTTACGAGGGATGAACAGATATTTGCGCCGCAACAGACGCGCCGCCATCCGTAGAAGCGCCCATTAAGAAGGGGGGCGTTGCGCCCCCCTGAAGATCCTTGAGACCTGGTTGTGTAGTTCCTATCGGTCTCTGACCTCATTCCCGTTCTAAGGCGCTTCAGAGCATCAGGGCATGAGCGGAATTACCGCTCAGTTGCCGCCATTACAGAAGCGGACTGCTGCTGAGTTGGTCTTGCCCTCAGCGATGACTTCTTGGACGCAACCGTTGAACGCTTTACTCTCCTGCTTAACGGCACAGAGACCAAGGGCGATTGCTGCCAGAGAGATGGCGGAAACAGCGGTGGCGGAGATTTGAATGACGCCGTAGGCGAGCATCGCTTTGTTCTTCCCACCGCACTTGTTGGAAGTTTCCTTGGTGGCGCTCTCTTCGGTCATGGATGAAAAATGACTGCGGAAACCCTATGGTCCCTGAATGTGCCTTTAGAGCACATATCTGATGGGATAACCGCCCTTCTGAGATCCTCAACAAAAAACCCCTGGGTGCCTATTCCCAGGGGTAGTGAGTCTCACGACTCCGCAAATCCACGCTCCTCCTGGAAGAGGTGAGCGACTAGGGAGCAAATAGGGAGATTCTGCCGGGCACAAAAAAAGGAGCGGTATCCCTATCGCTCCTTCGAAAACTGAAAGTGCCGCTGGGCGGGACGACGCCAAGCGACCACCACCATCACCGATGAGGTGGGACTGCCGTGGGTGCCGTGAGCGTTTTCCAAGAAAAGACCCAGGAGTGCTTGACCTCCTGGGTTCCTCGCTCTCATGCGATAAGAACGTTCTAACACCATCTACTAAGCATTTGTACTTACGGGTTGCCGAACCGCTGGGGCGTCCAGTGCTCGCATCGGAAGAAATGAGAGCGCCAGGCAGGAACTATGTGCTGCCACACACGACAAATCCCATCGAAACCAGGTTCTCCCTGGAAGTTCTTGCAGTTGACGCACCTAGGGGGCATTCAAAGAGGGTGACGATCTTTCAACTGTCTAATCCCAGAGAAAGCAACGCGTCAGACGCTGCTTCAAGGTTCTTCAGCAGAAACGCCCCCGTCAGGCGTCTTCAGAGGTTTCCAACCCTGCCTCTAAAGATGCCTACCCATGAAGAAGGGCGGGAGTTACCCGCCCCTTGGCACCTAACCCCGTCCTAATGAAGTGCGGTTCCGTAGATGTCGTGTTCTCTTTCTAGGGATTCAGGGAAGGCACGCCATCCGCAGAAAGACCTGATCAGGGTTCGACAGTTGCGCCCCAAAGCGGTCTCGTCTTCTTCCACCCCTGCGTCTGAAGAGACTTCCACAACTGCTCTGCGGCGTCTTTCCTCAGATATCGGCGTTCCTTGAGTAGCGGTGGACCTTCAGGCATTGATCGCCCTCTGTCGATGAAGACCTTCGGATCTCTCACCAAGGCGGAGTTGTCCTGGTGAAACCGCCAGACCCAATGGTCATTGGCATCGATCAACCATCCCTCTTGCATCACGCCGCCTCCGGGCACCAACCCATTTCCGCTTCCCTGCGGACCATCCAGTTGCGGCACCTCTTCGTTAGGTGCTCGCCGTGAGGGACCTGACGACGCTGAAGACCGCAGGTCAACAACGTGTGGCAATGCTGGTCACAGACATAGGAGAAGTGCTGGCAGGTCATACAGACGCACGAGGACCTTGTCTGCTTCAGACCATCCACAAAGCCCCATTCCTCTTCCGACATCGAACCCTCCTCGTGAATAGTTCATATGTTCTACTCCTGACTTGCAGGCATTGGTCAAGGGTGAAAGCGGAAGAAATGAGGCGTTTCAACAACCGATCGGAAACTAGAACGCCCTAAGAGGGCTGCTGCGACTGGAATCTTTCTGTTCCAATAACGGTGTTTTGTTGATATGGTTTCCATAACGACCCTTTTTGGAACAGTGACCTCCCGAAGCATTGGTTACGCAAGAACCAGCGGCGGTGGTGACACCAAGCAAGCGGCGGGTCTTGAGGTTCAGGTCAAAGCGCTGAAGGATGCAGGGTGCGCTGTGGTATTCCAAGAGATCGTCAGTAGTCGCACAGCAGAGAAAGACCGCCACCAACTCCAGGCAGCACTCAATGCAGTGCTGGAAGGAGATGAACTCGTCATCACCGCTCTCTCACGCCTAGGCAGGACACAACGTGAGGTGATCAACCGCCTCCATGACCTCCAGGAGAAAAGGATCCACCTCAGAACGCTTGATGGACTGGTGAACACGAAGGCGATGGGGAAGATGGCACCAGTCCTCATCGGTCTCCTGACGGGACTGAATGAGGTGGAACGGGAGATAACCAGAGATCGCGTGATGGAGTCGATCGAGCACCGAAAGGCGACAGGTGGATCCATTGGCGGTCGCCCTAAGACCAATCAAGCAAAGGAACGCTTGGTGCTTCGCCTAAGGGATGAGGGGTGCTCCTATCGCTCCATCAGGGAACAGACAGGGTTGGCGCTCTCAACGATCCGTCGGATCATTGCTGAACAGGAAGCGGAAGCGGTGTCGTGCTGAAAATCCTTTTAGGTGTCGGTCTGGGGTTCCTGCTCTTCACCAACCCAGACGCAAGGCAGATAACAGCAGACCTACTCCGTGCCGCTGGTGATGCCATTGCTCCTGCGGATGAGGACAGGAAGCTCGAAGATCGGGTAAACGAAGTTTTGCTGGGCGACTGATGGGATGGAAGGAGATCAGTTCCGAGTCCAAGAACTCAACCCGTTTTTGGAATGGCATCTCCACACGACAGCACGCTCGTTGGAGGTCGCCTCTGAAGAAGCAAAGAGGATCGCCAGGATGATCGGCAGGAAAACCCGAGTGGTGAGCGAAGACGGAGAAGTCCTGACTGAGGTAAACCCATAAGAATGAGATGTTTTATCAGGGCGGCACTCTTTCTGGGTCTGGCAGCAATACCTGCAAGGGCAGTACCACTGCCCTTGGTCTGCGAAGTAACCAGCGAAGAGGTCCCCACCATTTCCATTCGATTGGAAGATCGAACCCCTACGGCACTGCGAGGAGTTCTGATCCAAGACGACAAACAACTTGGAATATTTATGTCCAGCAAACCCAAGAAAACCCGCCAAACCTCATGGTCCTTCTTCACAAAGGACGCCGCTGATTCTGGAACTGCTCTGCTGTTCGAAAACGACCTTCTATGGAATCCGTACAAGCGAGCGCCCAAACCAAAGGATGTCAATCGAGTGATCTTTGTTGGATTTGACAATGCACTCCTTTTGTGGCGAACAGAGGAGTTCGCTCCTAATCGAGAACTTCTAAGAGCCGCGGCGGGTTTCTGGACCATTTCTCCGCAGTGCCTCGGTGGTCGGATTTTGCGTGGTTGAAACCACTCCCAACCAGTTCGGTATCGCAGTGGCACTCCATTCAGAATTTCTTCCGTGAATCTTCGGGGAGCATTGGCACAACAGGGATCTCAGCATCCCTAGTTTGCAAAATACGCGTCGATCCCTATGTGCTCTCCTGACCTATCCAGTCTGAAGTGGGGCGATGACGGCGAACTGTCTCCTAAGGAATGGCACTTAGAGGAGTTCTAGTCACAGCATCCTGAATTGCCTATAAGCATCTCTCACAAGTGTCTTATGGAGTTGAGATCTGTTGTACCCAAAATGCTCCATGAGTTCATTCTCCATCTTTGTCACCTTCTCTGCTTCTTGTTTTTGGTACGAGATAGTAAAGGTCTTAGTTTTGTAGTTGCTATTAACAGGCAAGGCTTTATCCATGGTTTAGGTATTGCTATTTACGGGAATTAAGTTTATAATCATAGAATGCAGCCTTAGACAGATCGCTCGATCATATTTCTAATAATATTCTTTTTTCTATTTAGTGTTTGCCTTATTCGCTTGACTTCTAGTGGTCCTCTAAGGCCCTTTATCAAAACAATAAATCATACCCACTCTATCTATAAGAGTTTAACTAAATACCACTGAAGAGTGTCATGAAATAAAGACATAGGAGAAAATCAATGAGTTACAAATTTTTTACTAATCCCTTCATCGAAGAGCCTTTCTTCCATGAAATTGCAATGCAACTTGGAGGGACCAAAAAGAAAGGCGCTTTTAACGGAAAAGATGCTTACAAAGATTGTCGATGCCCCAGTTGCGGCAAGAAGAAAGCGGTTATGGGGTATATGAAATCAGGGAATACTTATATGCTTGCCTGTCCGGTCGATTCTCATATTTGTTCCCTCAATGGAATGACTCTCCACGATCTCATCAAGGAGCACGGAGAGAAGGGCGTGTTTGATCGCTGGAGGAGGGCGCGTTGGATCTATGTGCCCGAGTGGTTGCCGATAAAGAACCGCAGGAAGGAAGAGAAGAAGCAACCAAAGAAGAAGACCTTTAAGGAGCAGCAGGACCTCAAGTCCCAGTCCATCCAGATCAGGGTGCGGTAGTGAAGAAGAAGAGGTCAGTTGAGGTCTCCTATGCGTCCTCGAACCATCGACCAAGTGCCTGGTTTGATCTTTGATCGCGCCCTTGCTGCTGTCTTCTGACGCTGGATAAAGCGTAAATAACGCTCTTCCAGCATCTTTGGAGAGGTGTGTCCATTGTCCGCGAAATCCCTGATGTATTGGGTGGTCCCAAGTTCTGGGTAGTCCTCAAGGGTCAAGCGGAACGCGGTGTGCCGGCAGGTGGTCCAATCAATTCCTCTGATTGAGATACCTGCCTTCTCACACGCCTTCTTGAGCAGGAAGTTGATGGTCTCTCCAACGTTGCTCTCGTTCTCGCTGCCTTCGTCTCTCTTGATGTAGGGGAAGTTCAACCACCCCTTTGGTTTCCTCTTGAGAATGCGGCGGACGTTCTCCAACGCATCTGGTCGGTATGCATAGGTGTCGTGCTTGTCCCTGTCGCCCTTCGTCTTCTCAAGGAAGCAGATGACCTGAGGTTCCCCCTGTTCGGTCAGTTGCTCGCTGAACCACTCACTTCTCAACCGAGGAGCGTCCTCACTTCGGAGGTAATAGAACCACTGGAGATGAAGAGCGTCATACAAATCCACCCAGTTGCGTGGGTTCTGCCTATTCGTCGGCGTCCAGGGCAACTCCAGATATTCCGCTGGCGTCAGAGACCGACGAGCAGCACCACCAGACAGTTCGGCGGCAACGCGAACAAGTTGCTCCCACTCCTGATGGGTGAAGTGCTTCTTCTGACGCACGCTCTTCTTAATCGCAGGAAACTCAGGGCAGGACAGAGTGGGGAAATCTGCCTTCGCCTCTTTGAAGAGGTTGCGGATGAGAGTCTTGTACTGCCTTCTGGTCTCTTCTCCTGAGTTGCCCTTCGCTTCACAGTTCTCCCTAACGAGACGGAAAAACTCCAGAAAGTCGTTGCTTGTAATCGCTTCAATGCTTTTGACCGTTGCCCAAGGTTGAACTCCCACGCCTGTAGTTCCGTTCCAAAGGTTCCGCTTGTCGCTCAACCAGCGGTTTCGGTTATTCCGTGGTTCCAGTTCCGCCTCGGCATACCAACGCTCCCAATAGACCGACAGAGCGTGTTGCTTCTCCACTTCCTGCACTTGGGACTGTGAGAGGAGGTCCTGCCACTTCTTTTGAGAGGCGATGACCGCGACCTTGGCTGCTTCCCAGGGGTCAGTGGTCCCGCAAGTCCCTTCTATATAGATGCGTTTGCCCTGCCCCCGATTGGTTTTGCCAGCAAACGGACGAGGGTCATCTGCTTTTTCAGGCAGGAAGCGCCACTGGAGGTTCTTGGTCTTTCTGCTGTTCGCGCTGGGTTTCTGACGGACGACCGATAGAGAGGTATGTGGGATGTTCCCTTTGCCATCTAGGTCGCGCACCACGTTGAGGGTGTGAAGGGTGCCATCTATCCATTCCTGTGGCAGCGACCGTCCCATAGAGTTCCCTTACCGAAACACCTTCCAGGAGTGGTTCGGACCTACCGCAAATCACCCCAATGGTATGGGAGCGGTATGGGAGCAGCAAGCAAAAGCGCCTAAAAACGGCATTTTTGGTATCGCTTCTATACAGATTGAGCGTTTAAAGGGGCGAATTGTCGCAACGCCCCCAGTTCAAATCTGGGTCCTGGCATCACATTAGTGCCAAAACTGCCGTGTCATTCATCTCTCCGGATGCAGGCACAGATCGCGTTTTCGACAACGCCGACAGTTTTGCCATGGTGTTTGACCGCACCTGGAAGCAACTGCGAAGCCGCAACAAGGCTGAACTCAGCCAGGAAGAGCATCTCGAAGCCGTGCTCGAGGCGATGGCTGATCACCCCTTCCTGATCAGTTCCCCAGACATGGCACGCCAGGTGGCTGCCTTCCGGATCAGGTTGCTGGAACTGGCCTGATCAGGCGGAGAGCAGATCGATCTGGGGATCATCCACATATTCCGTGTCATCGCTGAGGGGCTCATCACTGAAGGCCTCATCCTCGACTCGGTCGTCATCCATCCCCCCCATCTCCATTTCAGGAGCTTCTGGAGTGTCGTGATTGTGCTCTGCTGAGGCCTCCTCGGCGTGGGAATCAGCGTGAAGCTCCACCACCTCGCCTGGGCTCAGACGATCCCAAAGCATTCGCACCTTTTCTTCGCTGGCCAGGAGCAGTTCACCGGCGTCATCACTGACCGCGGCGATCTCCGCATCTTCCAGCTGCTGGCCCTCAACGGCGACCAACCGCGTCTCCAGCTCCATCAACCGATCCGCCAGCGTTTCCACCACCTCACTGAGACTGAGCAGATGGGTGCACAGCTGTTGCTCGAACGCGGTGCGCGGGGAGGTGGTGGTCACCGGGCTGGCCTCGTGTTGAGAAATTTCGCTGATGGTATCGATGCTGAGCTTCGTGTCCACGGCCCTGGGAAAAGCCACGACTGGCCTACATTCCCCAGGGCTTTTGAGCGGTTGAAGAGATGTCCAGGCTGAAGACGGGGCTGAAGGTCAGCGCCTGGATCGCCATCTTCATTGTTGCCGTCGTTTATCTGCAGCGATACGGCATCGCACCGCTGCAAAGCGCCGTGAATGACATGGGCATCTGGGCCCCACTCGGCCTGTTCCTGCTGCGGGGGGTGAGCATCATCCTGCCGGCGCTGCCCAGTTCGGTGTATTCCCTTCTGGCCGGCTCGCTGCTTGGCTTCAAAGCGGGCTACCTCACAATCATCCTCTCGGACCTGGTGTTCTGCAGCGCGGCCTTCTTCATTGCCCGCCGCTGGGGCCGCGGACCGGTGAGCCGTCTGGTGGGGGCCAGCGCGATGAAACGCATCGATGGTTTCAGCAAGAACCAGCTTGAGGGCAACTTCTTCTTGATGACAGGCCTGCTGATGACCGGGCTGTTTGATTTCCTCAGCTATGCCATCGGGATCAGCCGCACCCACTGGCGTCTATTCGCTCCGGCACTGCTGATCAGCGTGCTGATCAGCGATTCGATCCTCGTGGCTGTTGGAGCTGGTGCCGCTCAGGGCGCCAGCCTCACCCTGGGCTTGGCTCTGCTGGCCATGTTTGCTCTGGCCACCATCACCGGTGTGCTGAAAAAGAAATCCTCAGAGGCGCCCTCCAACACCCACTCCTGACAGGAGCCCTGGGGGATGACAGACGATCCATGTCGATTCCCACGAACCGCTGACTGGGTCGAGGAAATTCCTGGACACTGGTTACATTCGAGTTGATCGGCGTTTCTCGATGAGCGCACTGGCAGATCCGAGAATTGCCACCCTGCAGAACCAGGCCGGCAGCAGCGGTGAGCTGGATCTACCGGTGGGGGACGGTTGTTTTCGGATCAACCTCCGCGATGAAAACATCGCGCTCTGGCAGGAGACATTTGATCAACACACCACGGCGGCCAACCTTCTGCTGGCTTGCGAAGAAAGCAATGGAGACCTCAGGGACACCCGCCTGACCTGGGTGGTGGGATCTGCCATCCGTACAGCGACGGCATCAAGCCCAGACGCAGTTGGCTGGCTGTTAACGCAGTTGGGGGTACCAACTGAACTCACGGAAGCAGCCATCAGCCGTTGTCCTGGCCTGGGGGACGACCTGGTGTGGGCTTTTTACCTGGAACGCCACGGCTGGCTGATCGCCACACCGGTAGCCAGCGTTAACCCTTGAACCTTCAAAACACCGACTTCAAAACGCTGGTGCAGACCGCCCAGGTTCAAGGGCTGAGCCTCAACCAAGATTTTCCGCAGGCCACACGCAGCATTCTTGAGCGTGCCGATCAAGCCCAACGCCAGCTCACGAGTGAGGAGCTCGCCACGATCTGCCAGGCCTCCGGCATTGATCAGTCGCTCCCCAGCAGCCTGATCCAACGATCCGATCACCTGGTGAACCAGGCCCGGGCACAGCTGCTTGCAACCCAACCACATCTGGTGCAACCGGGCGGAGCTCTTCACCCGCAGGACAGGGCAGAGGCCTGCTGGCGGGACTGCTGGAACTTTCTACGCGTGGTCATCTACGCGGTGGCCTGCAACCAGAGCTGCTTTACAAACCCGAGCGGCATGGCCGCCCTGAGAGAGCTGTACAGACGAATGAACGTGCCCATCGAGGGGATGAACATCGCCCTCGTTCAGCTCAAAAATCACGCACTGGAAGGGGTCTCGCGATCGAACGACCGACAGCTGATCAGCGACTGCTTCCAACACCTGAGAGATCAGCTCAACAAAACTGCAGTTAAGAGCTGATAAGCCGCCGCCCAGAAAACGGATTGTTCAAGGGAAGATTTCCGACAAGTATTTCTACTCACGGCGCACGCCATGGCCATCCCGCTCCTTGGGTACCCGCTCAGCACGCAGAACGGTCGGGTGAGCAATCTCGCCGGAGACAACAGCACCGTTCAGAGCCAGCTCTATCCCTCCTCTGCTGCAGGTGACGACACCAACCGCAGCGACATGGATGCCGTGATCGAACAGGCCTACCGCCAGGTCTTCTTCCATGCGATGCGCAGTGATCGCGAACCATTCCTGGAATCACAACTCCGCAGCGGAAACATCACGGTGCGGGATTTCATCCGAGGCCTGCTGCTCTCGGAACGCTTCCAGCAGGGCTACTACCAGTGCAGCTCCAACTACCGGATGGTGGATCAGGTGGTGGGACGAGTGCTCGGCCGCCCGACCCATGGCGACGCCGAACGCCGGGCCTGGTCGATCGTGATCGGCGAAAAGGGCTTCACAGCCTTTGTCGACGCGGTGCTCGACAGCCCTGAATACATGGAGAGCTTCGGCTACGACCTGGTGCCTCAGCAACGCTCGCGCGTGTTGCCGGGTCGATCCCTGGGCGAGACCCCGATTTACCAGCAATTCCCGCGCTACGGGGCCGACTGGCGCGATGCCTTGCAGGATCGAGCTCCCAGCGACCAGGCCGCTCAGATGCAGCAGCTGGAGATGTCGTCGGCCTGGGTCAATGGCCAACCTCCTGCCTTCGCCCTCAAGCTCTGGCTGGGCCTGGCGGTTGTCGGCGGATTCGAGCTGGGCCGTGTGGTCCTTACCATCGCATTCTCGATGCTTCGCAGCTGACTTCCTTGACGGCGCTTTCCAACCCTTTGAATCTGGACACCTGGCAGCCGCCGGAACAGACCCTGGCCTCAGGGTCACTGGATGGCCCGGTTGATGCCCGGGGCGCCGATTGGAGAGGAGTGACTGTTGAAAAGGGTGACCTGCGGGGCGCCAACCTCTGTCGCGCTGATCTCAGGGGAGCCGACCTTTCCAGCTGCCAGCTGGAGGGAGCCGACCTGCGCCTGGCGCGCTACGACGCCAGCACCCGCGTGCCGGAGGGCTTTGATCTGCTCAGCAGCGGGGCCGTAGGCCCCAAAGCACGGCTGAGTGGTGTGTTCTTGAACAGCACCGACCTGCGGGGCATGGATCTGCGCGGCGCCGTGCTGATGGGGGCCTATCTCAGCGGAGCTGATCTGAGTGGTGCCCTGCTCGACAACGTTCGACTGGTGGGTTCGGATCTTCGCCACGCAATCCTGCGGAGTGCCATGTGCAGGGGAACCCGCTTTGGCACGTGCCAGCTGGACTTCGCCGATTTTCGCGGCGCCGACCTCTCCGAAGCTGGTCTGGAGAGCGCGGAATCGATCAAAGGAGCCGATTTCTCCCTCACCACAGGGCTCAGTGGGCAGCGTGATGCGCTCTTGGCCCGCCCCTTCGAGGAACTCGACTGCTGGAACCCCCTGACGCGGAGCACCACACGCGACAGCCTCGAATCCTTGTCGTGAGAAGGATTACCCCGATCCACCACCCGAATACCGGGGCCGAATCGTCATGTCACGCAACATTCGGACACATTTGATTGAGCTTTATAAAGAACCCGCTCCAGGCCACCACTTCTGAATGACCATGGCGTGACGCACACGTCAGGTTGTCCATGCCCTTCGGTCCTGCCTCTCTTCTCGGGGTCGAGCGTTTCTCGCAAGAGAGCGAAGCTCCTCTTGAACTCATCCCTGGTGATGACGACGCCAAGAAGGAACAAATCATCCGCGCCGTTTACAAGCAGGTGCTGGGCAATGCCTATGTAATGGAAAGCGAGCGCCAGATCGTTGCCGAATCCCAGTTCAAGCTGGGCGAGATCAGCGTGAGAGAGCTGGTGCGCCGCATCGCCAAGAGCGAGCTGTACCGCGATCGCTTCTTCGACGCCTGCTCCCGCTACCGCTACATCGAGCTGGCCTTCCGTCACCTGCTGGGACGCGCCCCCGTGGACTTCGATGAGATGCGTGCTCACGCCGAGCGACTCGACAGCCACGGCTACGAAGCCGATATCGACAGCTTCATCGACAGCCCCGACTACCAAGACACCTACGGCGAGTGGACCGTTCCCTTCCAGCGGGGCTGGAAGACCGAATCCTGCACCACCCTGCAGGAGTTCACCTGGAGCTTCCAGCTGCTGCGGGGCAACAGCAGCAGCAGCTTGAAAGGCGATCTGTCCGGGATCAGCAGCAAGCTCGGCGGCAACGCCTACCAGAACCGCCCCATGGCGGTGGTGCCCCCCTCTTCCACCGAAGCCACGGGCTGGAGCTTTCGTCCCTCCAAGAACCTGCAGGACGCCCCCACCCGCCATGGCGTTGGTGCCGGCGAACAGGGCAAGACCTACCGGGTGGAAGTCACCGGCTACAGCGCCAACAACGTGCGCCGGATCTCCCGCTACACCCGCTCCAACCGGGTGTACTTCGTGCCCTTCGACAAGCTCTCCGAGCAGTTCAAGCGCATCCATGCCGAAGGCGGCAAGATCGCCAGCATCACACCTGTGAATTGAGTTCCCTAGATCGATCAGAAAGGCGGCAGCCCGGGCGTTCGCGCATGACCCCGCATCGCCGCCTCTGATCCGAACTCACTCCACAACACCTTTCCTCCCCTCATCCGCCTCCCACCATGTCTGCCTCACAAGGCTTCGGCGCCGCCTCCCTCAACGATGCTCCCGTCTCCTTCAGCCGGACCCGCAACGCATCCGCAAAAGCAGCCCTGAGCAACGGCGAATTCCTGCGCCAATCCTGCGCTTCGATGAAGATCGCCATCGGGCCCCGCAATCATGAGGATTGCCCCCATGGCGTCACCGCTCAGCGCTACGCACCAGACGACTCCGCCGCCCTGGCCACAGCCATCAGTGCTGCGTACCGCCAGGTGTACGGCAACGCCCACGTGATGGACAACGAGCGTTCTGCTGAGTTGGAAGCCCGTTACGGCAATGGCGAGCTCACCACCCGCGATTTCGTTCGCGGCCTGGCCAAAACCTCCTTTTACAAAGCCCGCTTTTTCGAGGGTGTTGCCCCTCAGCGCGGCATCGAACTGAACCTGAAGCACCTGCTGGGTCGTCCGCCCGTGGATCAGGCCGAAATGTCGGCGCACATCTCACTGCTGGCGAGCGGTGGCCACGAGGCCGTCATCGATTTCATCGTCGATGGCGCTGAATACGCCGAGGTGTTTGGTGACGACGTGGTGCCTTACACCCGCTCCTTCACGTCCGCTGCTGGCATCCCCAACAACAGCTTCGCCCGCATGGCGACGCTCGAACGCGGCTTCGCCATCAGCGACAGTGCCATCGGCAGCCGCAGTCAGCTTGCCAATGGCTTGGCACGCAACACCACGGCCTACATCCAGCTGCCCTCCGGAGCCAGCTTCACCGGCGGTGCTCAGTCCAGCGGCCTAGGCACCACAGCTCAATTCGCGGCCAAGAAGCGCGCCAGCAGCGATGGCGGAGATTCCACTCCGATCCGCAATGACGCCTACGTCGGTTTCGGCCTGGGACAGCGAGAGCAGGAAGTGTTCCAACGCTGCCCGGGTGACTCCGCTGATCAGATCAATGGTCTGATTCGTGCCACCTACCGCCAGGTGATGGGCAACCCCCACCTGATGGAGTCGGAGCGCGCGATGTCGGCTGAAAGCCGTTTCGCCGAAGGTTATCTGAGCACCAGAGAACTGGTGCGGGCCATCGCACTGTCCCCTGAGTACAGCCGCCGTTTCTTCGAAAGCAACGCTCCCTACCGCTTCGTTGAGCTCAACTTCAAGCACTTCCTGGGCCGGGCACCAAAGTCTCAGGCCGAGCTGAGTGAGCACATCCAGATTCTGGCCAACGACGGCTACGAAGCTGAAATCAACAGCTACCTCGACAGCGCTGAGTACCAGAACACCTTCGGTGAAGACACGGTGCCTTACATGCGCATCCTCACCGAAGAAGGCCGAGCTCAGGTGGCCTTCAACCGCCACCTCTCGCTGGCTGAAGGTTTTGCAGCCAGCGATGCCGTGCTCAACAGCGCATCCCTGGTGACCTCAATGGCCACCAACTCTGTCCCCAGTGGCTGGAGAACCACCACGAGCCGTACCAACCGGAACGGTGCTGTGGCCGGGTCTCCTGCTGCAACCACGAAGCGCTTCCGCATCGTGGTTCAAGCTCAGCCGCGCGGCGGACGCCAGCGGACCCCGAATGCGAGTTACCTCGTCTCCGGTAAGGACATGAGCAGCCAGATGAAGTACATCCACGCCCGCGGCGGCCGGATCGTCTCCATCACCGAAGTGATGTGATCGCGCAGGTCATCACGACCCGCTTCACACCACCCCTTCCCTCAAGGGGCCCATCACCCTCACTCCGATGCCGGCCCCTTTCGACGCACCTCCCCTCAACCCATGACCACTGCCACCCTGGCCTCACCCGCCAACCAAGATCGCAGCCACGCTGAAGACATCATTCGTGCCGTGTACCGGCAGGTCTTCGGGAACCGCCACCTGATGGAGCTGGACGTTCAGCCCTCCATCGAAGCTCTCTTCATCAATGGCGACCTCACTGTTCAGGGTCTGGTCACAGCACTGGCTCAGTCGGAGAGCTACCGGCGGCTGTTCCTTGAGACGAACAACCCCTATCGCTTCGTTGAACTGAACTTCAAGCACCTGCTCGGTCGTCCTCCCCGGGATCAGGCTGAAATCAGTGAGCACGTGCGTCGCCTGGCCGACGAAGGTTTCGAAGCCGAAATCGCTAGCTACACCTACAGCGACGAGTATCTGAACAACTTCGGGATCGACTCAGTTCCCTACGCCCGTACGCAGACGAGCGTCTCCGGCGAAAGCACCGTGGCCTACCAGCGCAACCAGGCCATGGATCCTGGCTTCGCAGGCTTCGATGCCGATCAAGGCTCTGTGCTGCAGGTGAGCCTGGCCTCCAACTCGAATCCCACGGCAGCGGGCACCAGAAAAGTGGTGGGCGGCGGCAACCGCTTCACCATCCTCTGGACCTCCCGCGTTCAACTGGGTGCCGTCCGTCGCTCTGCCCAGCGCTCGGTCGTGAGCTATGCCTCCCTGTCCCGCACCATTCAGAGCATCCAGGCTCAGGGTGGAAACATTCTTTCTATTGCGAACGCTTAATCCTTGTGCTGATCCGGCCCTTGCGGCCGGATCAGTCCGTCATGATTGGTGCCTGAAACGTCTGGACCCAATCGGTGAATCCAGGGAGATCTCATCTCCTGAAACCGCCAGCTTTTGAATCATGCCCATCCTTCGTCAACCCACCAACAGCCAGCCGGGATCGAATCAGGGCTTTCAGTCTTCTGTGTCCTCCGTTCCTGTTGCCATGTCGATGATGATCGACTCCATGGTGAACATGGTGCAGAACAGCCGTCCTGATCTGAAGGCTGAGACCGACTCCAGCACCAAATGAACATCGAGCAATTTGTTGCTCAAAGCGAGGGAACGTGGCGATCAATGCGATCCGGCCACTCCCTCGCTTTTCAGCAATTTGAAGAAGTCCTCAGTGAAGTTCAAATATCACGGATTGAAGCTTCCGATAACGAGATCAACGACTTGATTCAATCGTCGAGCCTGAGTGAAGAATCAGAGGTCTCGGCACCGTTTCGAATGACTTGGGCTGCCGAAAGCGACTGGGAACCAGATGATCCCAATGAGGTGTCATCCGGTTCATGCCTGATTGTGCCCATTCCAAGCGATGACCGCAAAGGCGTTCTGCTTCGGAGTGTTGGCTATGCAGAAGCAGCGCCAGCGCAATCCAGCTACAGCTTTCTCAGCGACGGAACATTTCTGCTCACCACGCAATACGAGCAATCCATCGCCGAAGAACGCATCTGGTTTGTCTCGGAGAATGTTCGCTGCCGCTCTTCTGTGCTCCGCACATCGGCTGGATCAGGTGTATTGCAAACGTCCTTTGCTTCAGAAGTGCGGCGCCTGAGCAGCTGATCCCACGCCAATGTCAGACAACAACGAGGCTCTGCTCCTCTTCGCCAAAACGCTTTCAGGGCACTACAGCAATCTCCAACAATCTCAGGAGAATCCCAAGGATTACGCTCACATCAATATCTTTTTTCGCCCGCTTCCCTGGGATGTTCTGAAAGCACCTGGGTTTTATTCGGAGCAAAGTTATGACCATGATCCCTGGCGGCCCTATCGCCAAGGCATTCATCGATTGCTCCCGGCCGAGGCTGAGACGTTCATCGTTGAAAACTACGGATTCGCTGATCCCATCCGGTTGGCTGGTGCAGGCCAACGCCCTGAACTCCTCAACAGCCTCAAGCCTGAGTCTCTGAAGCCACGTTGTGGCTGTGGGATGCACTTTCGCGAGGTTGAAGCCGGTCGATACCTGGGTGAAGTGGAACCTGGCAAGAACTGCATGGTTCCCCGGGATGGCCGGCTCACGTATTTGGTCAGCGAAGTGGATGTGAACGCCACAGACTGGATCAGTCGCGATCGAGGCTTTGACCCCGACACGGATGAGCAGCGCTGGGGCTCCGAACACGGGCCGCTGCGATTCAAACGTGTGGCTCACCTCGGGAACGAGCTGGACCAGAACTGGCTCAAATGGTGAGCAACCTCCTCGTCTGAGCAGCTAGACGATGTCTGCAATTGAGGCCGAGAAACAACTGAAAACCTGGATCCGATCGCAGCATCTGATTTGCGAAGGAACCGATTTCATCTTTGAAACGGTGGATCAAACCCACCTCGAAAAATTCGAGCGTTGCATTGAAGCCATTGGTGGACGCGTACGAAAAATTGCAGCTGCGGGCAACTGGCCGATGGGGCCAAGGCGCACCTTCAAGATCCTTCGCGCCACAGCAGCAGTTCCCAGGCCCGGTGGTGAGTCACTGGTGACGTATTGGGCCAAACGCGGCACCACACGCACCCGCTATGCGGAGATCAGCTGAAGCGATCAATCATCAAACCAACCAAACCAGGTGGGTTTGCTGAAGTCAGACACCTGACTCCAACTCCGCAACAGCGTGAGTGAATCAATCGCAAAACCCTGGGCTTGAGCCAAGCCAATCACTTCATCTTGGTTCCGTGCTGATTTCACCTGGTCCTTGAGATCAGGCCGTGTTTTCACCAGCTGGATGAACGACGCCAAAGCCGCATCTTTCTCTGCATCCGTCAGGCTGGATGCCGGGATACTGGCCGGCTGGGCAACGGACTGATCCGGGGTTACTGCAAAATCTGCAGGGCCAAGCATGCCCTCGGATTCAGCACCATCCATCAACAGCGCACGCCAGCGGGACAATTGACGAAACGCCCAGCTCCAATGGGCTTGATCGGCCCGGTGAACAGAGGCCAGATCGGCATCGGAGGTCTGCAACCAATCCATGGCCAGATATCTCCCCCATTCCGCCAAGGTGATCGCGTAGCCACGGATGTTGGCGTAGGCAACGATGTCGTAGTGGGAGCCAAGCGTCTTGATCCCCGTGGCTAGACCGTGATCATCAGCAATTGCCTGGACGAAACGCTCAAGTTCAGAGTTGGCCATCATCAACACTCCTGAATCCAGAGGGCAAAATTAACCTTTTCACAGATCATCTGCAGCACCAAAGGACCACCAGGGCACTGAAGAATTCGCCACGGCACCTTTGATTCTGTTACCCCCGAATCCACCAGAATCTTGGGGGGACGCGTTGCCTGCTCAAGCGGGATAAGTGAGGCAGACAAAGGGCTTTCGGCCTGCTTCAACAATCCATTGAGATCATCAAGCGAAGCAATTTGATTCAACGCCGATCCGGATTGATGCAATTCAACAAATCGACGGATTTCTTGAGCTGCGCTTTCGGCAACGGCCATTCGGCTTAAGCTTTGGCTGGACGGGATCATAAGCCAAATGAACCATCCTCAGGTTTTTCAAATTCTTGATCGGCAATGAGCGAACGCTTCGACACTCTTTTCGCTGGAATGAGTGAAGAGACGGCGATTGAAACGTTGCTCAAGCCGCCCGCCGAGCTCAAGAATCCCGGCCTTAAATATCTCGCCGCAACTCGTCTTGGCGCCTGCCAATCCCCCGAGTCCCTTCAGAGACTCCTGGCAGCCGGAGCCAACGACTCCGACGACCTCTACGAACGCATCACCCGGCGCAAGGCCCTCGAAGCCCTGGGCCGACGCAAAGACGGCTCAGCACTTCCCGTTCTTCTTGCTGCCCTACAGGCCGATGACGAACCCACGGTCGTCAATGCGGCTGATGCCATCGCCCGGCTGGGTACACCTCTAAATAAGGAGGAGCAAACGGCACTTCTGCAAGCGCTTCAGGGCCCCGACAACCAACGCCGCGCGGTGCTTCAGGCCTTCTGCCGCCTGGGCATGAACGATGCCAGCGGCCAGATTGATCGTTGCCGCAACGACAGCAATCCCCTGGTGGCGGGAGCGGCCCATGCCTATGCCGTTCGGGTGCTGGGCGACCAGCAAGGTCTTCATCCGCTTGTAGAGCAGCTCCGGGATGACAACCCCGGGCGACGACGGGCCGCCGTGATCGATCTGGGAGATGCGGGCCGGATCGAAGCCCTGGCGGCGTTGATCCGTTGCCCGGTCTCGATGCCCCTGCGCGCCAAGAGTGCGTTTCAGATGGCCACCAGCCAAGCGGGCGCCGTTGATCCTGATGCGACAGATCTGTTGAAGGAGCTGCTTCAGGACGATCCAAGGCAGTTGAACCTGGATGGCATCCCCGAAACCGCTGCCGAACCCGAAGCGATCAAAGAGGGACTGCAGCATCGGGACGAAGCCCGCCAGTACGCCGCCGCTAAAGCTCTGATGGCGATGCCCAGAGCCGCGCAACTGGATCAGATCGATGCGTTGCGCTCCAGCCTCGGCAGCGACTACGGCGTTCACTACCTGCTGGCGAGCTGCACCGGACTGCTGGAGCTGCATGAACGCAGCGACCTGGTGCGTGATGCACTGGCGGAAACAGCACCGCAATATGCGAAGTCCCGAATCGCGGGCGCCTGGAGCTGCCTGCGACTACAGCTGCGGGATCAAACATCACTGCTGGAAGAGGTTGGCCGCAGCCATCCCTGGCAGCCGCTGCAGTGGAGCTGCCGCGAAGTGGCACTTCTTCTCTCTTAAATCGAAGCCACTTCGCACTTTCGTTTTTCTTTCTTTTTGCAGTGCAAATTTGTATTGAGAAGCCTGAAGCAATTGCCCCCATGACTTGGCGGGCGGCGTACGGTCCCGGGGTGATGCATCGCATCTACCCCCCTCTCCTAAGCATTTGATTATGCTCGACGCATTCTCTAGGCAGGCTGTTTCCGCTGATTCCAGCGGCAGCTTCATCGGTGGCGCTCAGCTGAACGACCTCAAGGCATTCATCGCCGAGGGCAACAAGCGTCTGGACGCCGTGAACGCCATCACCGCTAACGCTTCCTGCGTGGTGTCCGACTCCGTTGCAGGCATCTGCTGCGAGAACACCGGCCTGACCGCCCCCAACGGTGGTGTGTACACCAACCGCAAAATGGCTGCTTGCCTGCGTGATGCTGAGATCATCATGCGCTACGTCTCCTACGCCCTGCTGGCTGGTGACGCTTCCGTGCTGCAGGACCGCTGCCTGAACGGTCTGCGCGAGACCTATGCCGCTCTGGGCGTTCCTTCCGGCTCCGCTTCCCGCGCTGTGGCCATCATGAAGGCCTCCGCCTGTGCGCACATCACCAACACCAACAACACCACTGGTGAGAAGCGCAAGATGCCTGTGACCGAAGGCGATTGCAACGCACTCTCCGCTGAGGCTGCTTCCTACTTCGACATGGTGATCAGCGCCATCAGCTGAACCGCCTGAGATTTTCAAGCACAACCTTCTTTTAAATCAATGAAGTCCGTTCTCACCACCGTCATCGGCGCCGCAGACAGCGGCTCCCGTTTCCCCACCAGCTCCGACCTGGAGTCTGTGCAGGGTTCCCTGCAGCGTGCAGCCGCCCGTCTCGAGGCTGCTGAGAAAATCGCTCAGAACTACGACGCCATCGCTCAGCGCGCTGTCGACGCCGTCTACACCCAGTACCCCAACGGTGCCACCGGCCGTCAGCCCCGCCAGTGCGCCACCGAAGGCAAGGAGAAGTGCAAGCGCGACTTCGTCCACTACCTGCGTCTGATCAACTACTCCCTGGTTGTTGGCGGCACCGGCCCTCTGGACGAACTGGCCATCAACGGTCAGCGTGAGGTCTACAAGGCCCTCAGCATCGACCCCGGCACCTACGTTGCTGGTTTCACCCAAATGCGTAACGACGGCTGCGCTCCTCGCGACCTGAGCCCCCAGGCTCTGACCGAGTACAACGCTGCTCTGGACTACGTGATCAACTCCCTCGCCTGATTCTCAGCCGAGAGTTTCGATTCGAACTCCATTGCAGGGGGCGGTTCATCCGCCCCCTTTTTTCATGCTCAACCAGCGGTGGCCTTGCAGGCGGCTCGGGCACGCATCGCCACGAAGGGCTCAGGGTCACTCAGGGCCGACGCCAACTGCGCGGGAGACGCCACCATCGCAGCGGCATAACGGGCTTCCCAGAAGGGCGTCGCTTGTGGATCAAGCCATGACGCCACCGTTGTGTCTGGATCCTTCACGAGCTTCAAACCAGCCATGGCCAACACAGCAGCCGGCTTGGATTTCATGAATTGCGGCCGGCGCGTGGTGATGGCCTCCGCAAGGATGGATTCGATCAGGCCGAGAGCCTCATCAGGCCAGGGCCCGATCCTTGAAAACAGGCGGATGAAAAAGTAATGCGCCCCATAGTCGTTGTGGGCCTCGGCATGCCATCGCTGCTCCAGAGCTGGCCAGAGCTGCTCCGCTGAATGGTCCTGCAGGGTCTGGAGTGCGAGGTAACTGCGACTGAAATCCGTGCCGAAGAATTCCTGAATCAGGAAATCGGCTGAGGGCGGCTGGTCGTAGGCGTGCACCAGTTCCAAGGCTTCCGGGCGATCGACGATCAAGCCATCAAGCAGCTCGATCAGATCAAGACCATCGTTCTGCAGCCGGCCCTCAGGCCAGAGCGCACGCAACGCCCGCATCCGAAACACAGGCGAAACAGGTGCGCGCAGGATCTGAGGCAGAAGCTCCGTTGCTCCGGCATTGATCGCATCCTGAATCGCCGACTGGCGATCCATCTGATTGGGCAACAACGTCTGCTCACCAAGAACAGAGACGTGGTCTCGGCTGCCACCCAGACGGATGCTGGCACTGATGGCCGCACCGCGAACCCCCGGCTGATCAGACGTTTGGAAGCTCGCAATCAACGGCTCCGCTTCGGAGACGTTCAACGCGGCAAGGCTCTGAATCAACACCCGTCGGTTCTGGGCTGGGTCTGACAACAGCTGCTGCAACGCCTCATGAACGGTGACGTCTTGGCAGTTCAGCTGTTGAAGCGCAAAAGCAGAGTTCTCAACCAGATAGGGGTCGTCGCTGTTGAGACAGTTGGCGATGGCAGCCATGGCCTCCTGACAGCCCAGCCGTCCCAGCACTTCCACAGCCTTCCGCCGCGCCAATTTGCGTGGTTGTGCTTGCTCCGGATCCATCACCAAGGCGATCAACGCCGATTCCGTTTCGCGGCCGGGAAAGTTGATCAGATGGGCCGCCGCCATGTAGGGATCACTCTGTGACTCCAGCTCCTCCAGCGGAGTGCTCAGCAGGCGGATCGCATCGCCTTGGGACAGCCCCGGATGGATGTTGTCAAAAGCTCCGGTCAAGGCAGCACGCTCTTGGGGGGTTAATTCTGCAGGACTCCACAGGCCGGAAAGCGTGGATCTGCTCTCGTAAGGAAGATTGCGAAAGGCTCGAAAATTCCGGCAGCTGCGGCATCTTCAACGCAGTCACATCGCCTGCCATGGGACCCACCCTCGCCACATCAATTGCTGTACGAACAGGGATTGAGCCCGGTTCTCGCCCTTGGACGGCACGCTCGGTGCGGGTGCCGTTTGCACAGCTCTGCCGCAGCATGCAGTCGATGCACAACCGTGGCCTTGCGATTGATTCGGTGGCGTTCTCCTACGGCTCCGGTGAAGCCAGCGCACCGGCCCCAGCAGCCGCACCCGTGGCCGCCGTTACAGAAGAGGCTCCCAAAGCTGCGGCCAAGAAGCCAGCCAGACGCGCCGGACGTCGTAAGCGCGGCTGAAGTCAGCCCGGGCGATCAATCAACTGGAAGATGCCATCGGCCGGCCGGCCGGCCGTGAGTCCAATCCAATTGATCGCCTGCAGAAACCCGTCTGGATCACGGGTTTCCACCACATCCACACCCCAGCCGCCCTGCTGGAGCGGGGCGCCGGGCGTTCCCTCGGAATCCTTACGACCGCCAAGCGCCATAACGGCATGGTCGGTGGAATGTCCCTGATCAGCGCGGATCTTTCGCCAGGCCTGACTGATCTCTTGAGCCAACTGTCCTGGAGTCGCCGTGGACTCGAGGCTGATCTTCCAATGCGGGTGGCTGAGCGCTTCCGACGCTGTCACAGAATTGCACTGCTCCGCCAACGCCTTGGCCAGGGCATCAAAGGCGAGAGGAGGCACGGCGGAATCCTGGATCTGCAGGTTGTGGGAAAGGACGAATCGGGTCACAACAAACAGTGCAGTCCGGTGACCTTAGCGATGGGAGAAACGGATAATGAATGGCTGCTTCAGCCTTGCCGTGACCGAATCGATGTCTCCCGTAAGCAGCCCTGAAACGATTCAGCTGAGCGAAGAGGAAGCCGAGCAACTGGCTGAGGAGCTGAAGCAACAACTGCGGCAGGGAGAGCGTCTCGCTGGTGACACCCAGGCCATCGAGCGCATGGTGGCCGGCCTGGGAGACCGGCGTGGACTGCTGCGCCTCACCTTTGCCGAAAGCCTCGGCACCGTTGGTGGTGCTGCCGTTCCAGCCCTATGCACCGCGATGTGCGACCACGAGAACGTGACGGTGCGCCGCGCGGCCGCCAAAACGCTGACGTTGATTTCCGATCAACGCGCCCTTCCATTCCTGCTGAAGGCTCTGCTCAACGATGCCGATCCGGTCGTCCAGGGATCGGCCGTTGGCGCCATGGCCGCCATTGGCCCCGCTGCCGTGGACGGATTGCTCGACATCCTGGTGGACACCGGCAGCACCCCGATGCAGACGGGCCTGGCCAGCTGGGGCCTGGCTTTCGTGGGCGCACGGGCACCGGAGGCCTTGCGCAAGGCTGCCCAATCACCCCATGCCCAGATCCGCACGGCAGCCATCGCCGCCCTCGGGGATCAAATCCAGAACCTTGGTGATGAGGATGCGCGTCAACTGCTCACCAATGCCCTGAGGGATGCCGATGAAGACGTGCGCGCTGAAGCGACAACCCTGATGGGCAAGCTCAACGAAAGCGAATGGGCCATCCCACTGCTGCTTCCGAACCTGCAGGACGAAGCGGCACTGGTTCGCAAAAATGCCGCGTTGTCGCTGATGAAACTGGAAGACCCTTCCGTGATCAGCCAACTCCAGCAGTGCATGGAGACGGAAAGCGACCCATCCGTCGCTGTGGTGCTCAAGCTCGCTGTAAATCAGCTCAGCCGCGACGATTGAACCCAGACACGTGCGTCGTTCACGTAATGTCACATCCGTGGTGTTCGCGTCGAGCACTGCATGCGCAACTACGGGACGAAGGCTGAGGGGCCTTCGTCCCGTATTTTTTGCCTAGCGGCTGCTCTCCAACCGGCCGAGGGAAGCTTCCACCATCTGCCGGCACAGCGGATCGGTGGAGGGATCAGCCAGCACCTCTCTGAGACAGGCTTCTGCACTGGGATCAGGAATCTCAGCCAACGCCATGGCAGCTGACTGCACATGGGCGATGTTGTCTCCCTTGCAGATCTGAATCAGCAACGGAAGCGCTTGAACACCCACCTGGCCAAGGGCCATCACCGCCGACTGCGACACCACGGGGGAGTCGTCCGACAGTGCCTTCTCCAGCACAGCCATCGCGGCAGGAGAGAAGGTCTGATTCGGGTAATTGGATGCAATCTGGGCGTAGGCCTTCACGCAGCTGGCGCGCACCGTGCCATCCGTGCTGGCTTCAAACAGCTCCGCCAGGGGTTGCAGTGCTGTCGCACCAAAAGCTCCAAGCCCGCGCACAGCAGCGCGACGCAAGGACACATCGGGTTGATCCAACAGCGAGATCAGGCGTGGCATCGACTCGTTTGGCCAATGGTCAACCATCGCCAAATAGGCCTGGGTCTGCAGATGGGGATTGGGATGGGCCAGATCCGCGAACAACGCATCCAGATCCGGACGTTCAACCTGCGACTGCGAAGTCATCAGAACTTAAAAACTGCAAAGCCCCCCTGAACAGCAGGGTTCTTTGCAGCCTAAGTGGAGCACTGCTGCCAATGAACATCATTCAAGTTGAACGACATCCGTCGACATGAGCATAAAAAAAGGAGGCCTTTCGGCCTCCTGATTCCTATGAATGAGTGACGCGAAACAGATGCTCAGGAAAGAGCATTGATCACGTAGTCCAGGTAGGACTTGAACTCGTTCAGAGCCTGGGGGCTCATGTCGCGAGGAGCGCAAGCGCGGTCGCGGGTGTAGGTGAGAGCTTCGACGTAAGGACCGGTGGGCAGACCCAGGGTGCGGTACACCTCACGAGCGCCGGCGATGCCCCACTCGTCCAGAGGGCCGGTGCCGCCGACAACCAGGCAGTAGTTGATCAGGCGCAGGTAGTGGCCCAGATCGCGGTAGCACTTGTCCACCTTGGTCTGGTTCTCACCAGCTTCACCGGGCTGCTTGAGATAGGGGTACTTGTTGAAGCAGGCATCGCCTGCTTCCTTGGTGACGGCGTCGAGGCCAGCAGCCAGCTTTTCAGCGGCTTCGAGGCGAGCGGCGGCGCGTTGGATGTTGCCCTGGACGGCCTCGAGGTCGTTCTGGGAGGGGAAGCGACCGGCTGCGTCAGCAGCGGTCACGATGGTGGTGACGACGGATTTCATCGTGGAGATCCTTTAGATGGAGGGTGATGTTGAGGAAATGGGAAAACCCGATTGACTCAGGCGACAGCGCTGATCACGCGATCGAAATAAGAGGCAGCCTCAGCAACAAGAGCGGAGCAATCGCCTTGGGTGGTCTCCATCTTGCGGAACTTGGAACCGCCGTTGGCCGGGGTGTTGGTCTCGCCGATGTGAGCGGTGGCGGAGGCCTTCATGATGGCCACAGCGCGGGCAGCGGACTGGGTGGGAACGCCCAGAGCGATGTAGGTCTCCTTGAGGCCGTTCAGGCAGCGGTCATCCAGCACGGATGCATCGCCAGCCAGCAGGGCGTAGGAGATGTAACGAAGAACGATTTCACCGTCACGCAGGCAAGCAGCCATGCGGCGGTTGGGGTAGCAGTTACCACCTGCCTGGATCAGGCCGGTGTTCTCGCAGATCATGCCGGTGACTGCATCGGACACGATGCAGGAGGCATTGGAGGTGATGGCGTTGACAGCGTCCAGACGCTTATTGCCTTCAGCAACGTACTGACGGAGGGCGGCGATATCGCCAGCACCCACAGCAGCAGTTTTGGCGTCAGCGCTGACGACGGAACGGGAGAATGCGTCGAGCATTGGAAAGCCAGACAAGGGGGAGGGAAAGCTTCTCGACTACCAGGTGAGAAACGACGGCACTTTCCTCAAAAGAGAATCGAGCTGAACGTTTCAGGCTTGGCCTGCGAAGCGCCCTAAAAAAGTAACTGGGTCAACGGGCCACCCCTGCGAAAGGGGGCTGTTCACGCAACGGTTCGTCACTTAGCCGACAAATATTGCGAGTTGATGCAGAACTCCCCAGCGGCGATAGGGCCATCTGGCGACGAATCAGAGGGCTTTTCCGGCTTGCATTCAGGTTTTTCGACCCACATCTATTAATAATTGGGTCGCCGTAGAGGCATCACCGGCAGATCCCTGATGCGGCTTACCCTCGTGCCACCGCAGAGCACCGATGGCCGAACCCACGCTGCAAGAACTGAACGATTCGATTGCCGAACTCGAGGCGTATCGCAACCGCCTGCGAGAGGACGTGATCGCCATGGGGAAAAAGCTGAAGCTGCCGCAGAAGCGAATCGACGCCACTGTTGCTGAGCATGCGGAACTACAACGCCTCGAAGAGGTGCTGGAGCAACTGCTCAAGCAGCAAGAGATCATGACCAACGCCTGAGCGATGACGTCGTTTGTGCCGCCAATGACCATGGCGGACTTCCTCCAGGCCAGCCGCGGCACCTGGTTGAACCGCCGCTCGATTCATCACCTCGACCATCAGGACGATGAAGCAGCTGATTCCAATCTGGTGATCGAGCCATTCGATGCCTCCGACCCCGTTGTGCAGCGAGTCTGCGACGCACTGCAGGTGGCGACAGACCGCGCCGCCGGTGGAGGCCGCTTCTGGTGGGAAAGCAACCTCAAAAAGGCGATTCGAAACGATGACTACGCAGCCGTCATTGTCGATGTGCCTGAACAGGGCAATCCCCGCAAGGGCTTTTTGCTTCGAGACGTCGGTTACGTCGAGAAGAAATCGGTGGTGAGCACTTACACCTTCGCCGAGGACGGCGTTCTCACCATCACAACCCGATACGACACGAACGTGGGAACAGAGCGTTGCTGGTTCGTGACCGATCAGGTGCGCATGCGCGTGAGTTCCGTGCAGTGCCTCGATGGCGTGTCGATGACGACGTACTGCACTGAACTGCGCTGCCCCAGCGACGACGACATCAAGGCCATGGCCGACAAGGCCCGCCAGGTCGCTGACTCACCCGTGCTGGAGACCACACACTGATGTTCGATTCTTTCCTCAACCAACTGCATCAGGGCATTCAGGAACGGGGCGGCCAACCCGCTGCTGTACCCGAGGGATTGCAACACTGCCAATCCAGCAAAAGTGGCGGCAAGATCGAAAGCTGGCTCTGGAGTGTTCCAGGCTTCCGCCGTTGGCGCGTCACCCGGCTCGATGCCGGCGACAGCCTGCAGGTTCTCAATTCAGTGGCCTATCCCGAGCACGGCCTGGACCACCCGCTCATGGGGGTGGACCTGCTCTGGTTCGGCGCTCGTCAGAAATTGGTGGCCGTTCTCGACTTTCAGCCGCTGATTCAGGACAAGGAATACCTGGAGCGCCACTTCACAGGGCTCAGGGCTCTGCACGAGCAGTACCCCGAGCTGAACGGTGAGGAAACCATGCGCTCCTTCGATCCCAACCAATACTTCTCTCCTTGGTTGCTGTTCTGCCGCGGCGGTGCCGACGAAGCGGAGGGATCGCTTCCCCAAGCTTTCGATGCCTTTCTCTCGGCTTATTGGTCGATGCATGACCAAGCCAAGGGGCAGTCAGGATTGGCGGCATCCGAGGTGGAACGTCTCCAGAACGCCTACGACGTTTACAGCGCTGAACGCGATCCAGCCCACGGCTTGTTCACCAGTCACTTCGGCAAGGACTGGTCCGACCGATTCCTGCACGAATTCCTCTTCCCCGCCAGTCAGCCCGCATGAGCCTCCCCCTCCGCACGTCGAGTCTTGAACCCGTCCAGATCCCTGGATGGCGCTGGCAGCCTTTTCTCGACACCGCCGTCGCTGCTCTGGCCCCTCTGCAGCCGAAGCCTTATCCGGTGGCAGAACGATTCCTGCAGAAAGAGGGGAGCACGGGATCCAAGGCGAAACCCGTCCCCGTCAGCACGGCCACCTGGGCCTGCTCAACCGAAAAGCTGCGCCAGGTGCGCTGTGCCTGTGTTGAAGCCGGTGCCGCTGCATCGGTGCTCAATTTCGTGATCAACCCCAGCAGCCGTTTTGATCTTCCGTTCTTCGGAGCCGATCTTGTGACGCTGCCCAACGGGCACTTGCTTGCTCTTGACCTGCAGCCTGTCGACAAGACAGATCCCGATCACACGGGACCGGTCTGGCAGCGACTGATGCCCCTGTTCGAGCGCTGGCGCGCCGAACTGCCCGACGGGGGCCCCATCCCTGACGAGGCACAGCCCTATTTCTCACCTGCCTTTCTCTGGACTCGGATCCCGCTGGGGGAAGAAGGTGATGCGCTGATTGACCGCGTGATCCGTCCGGCCTTTGCGGACTACCTCAAGCTCTACCTGGCTTTGGTGGAGGAGGCACAGGCCGTGGACGATGAGCGTGCGGGACACCTGCTCTCGGGCCAGAAGCGCTACACGGCCTATCGCGCCGAGAAAGATCCAGCCCGCGGCATGTTGACGCGCTTCTACGGCAGCGAATGGACGGAGTCGTACATCCACGGCGTGCTGTTTGACCTCGAAGAAGCCGCCGCCACTTCCTTGTCGCCGCAAGGGAGTTAAGCATTATGAACAGCTTTCGGGAGGCTCCCGAGCAGTTGGTCAGAATCGCGGACGTCGGGATCGAGGCAATAGCCTTCTGCCATCCCTCCAAGTCTGAAATTCCCTTCCAGACGTAGTTCACAGGAACAACAACCATGTTCGACGCCTTCACCAAGGTTGTCGCCCAGGCCGACGCCCGGGGACAATTCATCAGCACCAGCGAGATCGACGCTCTCGCTGCCATGGTTTCCGACAGCAACAAGCGTCTGGATGCCGTTAACCGCATCTCCAGCAACGCTTCCACCATCGTTGCTTCCGCTGCCCGCCAGCTGTTCGCTCAGCAGCCTGCCCTGATCGCCCCCGGCGGCAACGCTTACACCTCCCGCCGCATGGCTGCTTGCCTGCGCGACATGGAGATCATCCTTCGCTACGTCACCTATTCCGCTTTCACCGGCGACGCTTCCGTTATGGAAGACCGCTGCCTGAACGGTCTGCGTGAGACCTACCTGGCCCTCGGCACCCCCGGTGCTTCTGTTGCCGCCGGCGTGAACCTGATGAAGGACGCCGCTCTGGCCATCGTCAACGACAAAGCTGGCATTTCCGCTGGTGACTGCGCCTCCCTGAGCAGCGAAATCGGCACCTACTTCGACCGCGCCGCCGCCTCCGTCGCCTGATCGGCGCCTGGATTCGACGTCTTTCATTCACATAACGATCAATGAAAACCCCCCTCACCGAAGCTGTTGCAGCAGCTGATTCCCAGGGCCGCTTCCTGAGCAACACCGAAGTTCAGGCTGCCTCCGGTCGCTTCAACCGTGCCAAGGCCAGCCTCGAGGCTGCCAAGGCTCTCACCAGCAAGGCTGATTCCCTGGTGAACGGCGCTGCCCAGGCCGTGTACACCAAGTTCCCCTACACCACCCAGATGGAGGGGTCCAACTACTCCGCCACTGCGGAAGGCAAGGCCAAGTGCTCCCGTGACGTGGGCTACTACCTGCGCATGATCACCTACTGCCTCGTGGCAGGTGGCACCGGCCCCATGGACGACTACCTGATCGCTGGTCTCGACGAGATCAACCGCACCTTCGAGCTCTCCCCCTCCTGGTACGTGGAAGCTCTGAAGCACATCAAGGCCAACCACGGCCTCAGCGGCGACGCTGCTACCGAAGCCAACAGCTACATCGATTACGCCATCAACGCCCTGATCTGATCAGCCGACGTTGCATTCCAAGCCCCCCTCGGGGGGCTTTTTTTATTGTTCTTTTTCGGCCCCATCAGAGCGCTGTGATCACCCCAAACGTTCGGCGTTTTCTCAACCTGCTCTGCGGCGAATACAGCAACCAGCAGCAAGCCTTCGACAATCCACCCCTCTATGCCCACATCTTTCTGAGGTATCGCCCGCTCATACAGCTCCATCCAGGGTCGATTCTGCTTGAACAGACCTATGCCGTTGATCCCAAGCATCCCTATCGGTTGCGCATGATCCGCGCTGAAGAGCAGGCCTCCGGCGCCATCAAGCTCTGGAATCACACCTTCCGTGATCCGGAACGCTTCGCCGGAGCCACGTTTGATCCACAACTGCGCCTTGCCATTCAGGACAGCGACCTGATCAGCCTGGATCAGTGCCACTACCAAGTGCTCGAACAGCCAGACGGCTACCACGGCGCCATGGAACCAGGCTGCAAATGCATCGTGCAACGGAATGGCAAAGACACCGTGCTGGTGAGCAGCTTTCATTTGCAGGGAGACTCCCTTGCGACCCTCGATCGCGGTCATGACCCGGAAACCAATGAGCGTTGCTGGGGCTCGGTGGCGGGACCGTTCCGGTTCAAACGAACTGAAAGCTGGACAGCCGATATGGCATCGGCCTGGGTGTGATGGAACCGCTGAGTGAAACGCAGGTGATCAAAAACCTCCGCCAGACGGAGGACCCTTCGGCGCAGTACTACGCCGCCTGGTGGCTCGGAAAAATGCGCAGCCAGCATCCCGATGCCATCCCTCTTCTGCTCAGGGCTCTTGAAGCACTGGATGCCACGCCGATTGATCCAGAGCAGCGCGGTGTCGCTCTCAACGCAATCCGTGCCCTCGGTCTGCTCAGGGACATGAGAGCGGAACAACCTCTTCTGGCGCTGCTGCACTCCAACGATTACACCGTGCGAGAGGAGGTGGTCCGCACGCTTGGTGCCATGGGCAGCTGTGGGGCTGTTGAGGGCATCCGGGCCTTGCTTGCCAGTGGATTGGAGGGAGCAGGAGCTGAGCAACCCTCATCCCCCTTGCTCAATGAACCCTGTGAAGCGTTGCTGGAAGCCCTGGGTGACATCGGTGATGGCAGCAGTAGCAATCTCGCTGTGATTCATCCGTTCACGGAGCACCCTCGGCCCTTGATCCGTTCAGCGGCCTGCCGAGCATTGCTGCAGCTGACCGGACTTAATCAATGGGGGATGGAACTGAAAAAGCTGCTGAACCATCCAGAACCCCTGGTGCGCCGCGGCGCGCTGCTCGACCTCGGCGCCACCGGCTGGCTCGCCGCCGTGCCCTCGATCCGCACGGCTGCAGTGGAACCCAGCCTCAAGTTGGTTGCACTCCGAGAGGTGGCGGAACGCAACGTCGACCCCGATGACGTTCTCGACGCAATGGACAGACTGCTCTGATGACCACAACAGCATTGGACCAGGCGCTTCAGACGCTCGAGCGGGCCACCAGTACTCCTGAGCTGATCAAAGCAACGCAAGCCCTTTGTGCACTGAACGACCTTGAGGCCGCCAAGCCGCTCGTGAAGGTGCTGGGGTTCAACAATCCAGCGGTGGCAGCCGTGGCAACACAGGGGCTGATTCAACTGGGACGGGACACCATTCCCATCCTTCTGGTGAGCCTGGATGCCCGCAATTACGGCGCACGGGCCTGGGTGGTGAAGGTGATTGCCGCATTGCGAGATCCACGGGGTCTTGACCTCCTGGAGCATGCCCTTCAGGCCGACATCGCTCCGAGCGTGCGGCGCTCCGCAACCCGTGGCCTGGCGGACTTGGAGCTCAGTGAAGATGCAGCGCACGATCAGCTTTTGCGCTGTTTCGAGGGACTGCTCAAAGCCGTGCGAGACGACGAGTGGGTGGTGCGTTACGCAGCGGCCTACGGACTCGAGCAACGCTTGAACAGCGCAGCTGTGTCAGCGCACCTCGCCGAACAGGGCCGGGCCGCACTGAACCAGCTCGCATCCGATGCGGAAGGTGTCAGGGTGGTGCAGCTGCGGGCCCTGAAAGCCCTCCAACGCCTCAACGCCGGATGACCCAGAAACTGTTGTTCGTCTGCCTCGGCAACATCTGCCGCTCACCGGCAGCCGAAGGCGTCTTCCTGCATCTGCTTGAAGAGCGTGGCCTCAGTGATCAGTTCGTGGTGGATTCCGCCGGAACGGGCGGATGGCATGTGGGCAACCCGGCAGACCGACGCATGCAGGCTGCCGCCAACCGCCGCGGCATCAACCTCCCCAGCCGCGCACGACAGATCAGCCTCGACGATTTTTCGAGTTTCGATCTGGTGCTGACCATGGACGACGACAATCTCGCGGCCGTCCAGGGACTGGCTCGCGAAGCCGGGCCCCGAGCAACGGCCAGCATCAAGCCCATGCTCAGCTACGCCGGCCGGTTTTCTGAAACGGAAGTGCCCGATCCCTATTACGGGGGCGAGGCGGGCTTCGAGCATGTGCTCGACCTGCTCGAGGATGCCTGCGCCAACCTGCTCGACGAGCTCAGCCCGCCGGCATAGGCCAGGCTTCTTCAGCCACCCGAGACCGGAACTGCCCCACCAGGGCATCGATCACAGCCTCGATGCTCATGCCATCGGTCACGAGCTCAACGGCATCGTCCGCCTGCACCAGAGGAGCCTCCTCACGGGTGCTGTCGAGGTGATCCCGTTCGGCGATCTGTGCTTCAAGCTCAGATCGCTCAGGCACCGGGAAGCCCCGCTGCTCCAAATCCAGAGCCCGGCGCCGGGCCCGTTCGCCCACCGTGGCCGTGAGGAACACCTTCAGATCCGCATCCGGGAAAACAGCGGTGCCGATGTCGCGGCCTTCTGCCACCAAACCACCCTTGGCACCCATCGCTTTCTGTTGAGCGGTCAGCGCTTGCCTGACGCAACGGTGGGCGGCCACGGCCGAAACCGACGCGGTGACCTCCGGCGAGCGAATCGCGTCACTCACGTCCTGCCCATTCACCAACACCTGCTGGCCACCACCGGGCAGCGACCGCAGCTGAAGGTCGAGGTCGTTCAACAGCGGTGCAATCGACGCCGCATCCTGGGGGTCCACACCGTTCTGTTGCACCAACCAGGTCACCGACCGATACATCGCACCGGTGTCGAGGTAAACCAGCCCCATCCGCTCAGCAAAGGCCCGGGTCACGGTGCTTTTGCCAGCACCGGCAGGGCCATCGATGGCAACTAGAGGCTGGCGGGTCATCAGGAAGACGTGATCAATCAAACGGGTCGTCCCGCAACGCACCGCCGCGGCCAACAGTGAGATGGCCGTTTCAGCGCCACAGGGCTGAAGGGTGCGGGGATCGACCCTCTCTACATACTCCACTTCAAGCCCTGCTTCAGCGAGGCTCTGACGCACCGAACTCTCAGGATCAATGGGATCGGCACGACGCAGTGCCTCCGGCAAAGCAGCAGCTCGAGCCCGATCAGCAGAGGAGAGGTATTGGTTTCGGGAACTCAACGCCAGACCATCGGATTCACGAACGGTGGGAACGCCCTGGACCGCGACGTCCAGGTCAAGATCGGCCACGAGCCGGCGCAGGATCACCAGCTGCTGCCAGTCCTTCTCACCCAGCCAAAGGCAGGACGGCTCCACCAGCTGCAGCAGTCGGGCCACGACCGTGACCACCCCATCAAAGTGACCGGGACGGGAGGCTCCACACAGATGGGTCTGCAGGTCTACCGGTGCTGAGCGCGACACCGCTGACTGGGCTCCACCGGGATAGACCGTGTCGACCGCCGGAGCCCAAAGGGCATGGGCGCCGGAGCATTCGGCCAAGACCCGATCCGCTTCGAGGGTTCGCGGGTAGCGATCAAAGTCTTCAGCTGGCCCGAATTGGAGTGGATTAACGAAGACACTCACGAGCACAGGACCCTGTGCCGCAGCGAGGCGGATCAGCTCACCATGACCCTGGTGCAACCCCCCCATGGTGGGCACGAATTGCAGAGGTCCACCGAGGTTGGCCCGGAAGCGTTCCAGCTCGACCTGGGTGGAGAGAACGACGCAGCTCAGCGGAGCACCTCAAGCTTGACCTGGGCAATTCCAGAGGCAGTCAGTCCCAGGTCAGAGGCGGCGCCGTGGCCCAGGTCGATCACCCGGTGATCAATGAAAGGTCCGCGATCGTTGATGCGGATCACGGCCGTGCGCCCGTTCCAGAGGTTGGTGACCCGCACTTTTGTTCCAAAGGGAAGCGTGCGGTGGGCCGCCGTCATCGTGCCGCGCTTGTAAACCTCACCGTTGGCCGTGAGGTTGCCGTAAAAACCGGGGCCGTACCAACTGGCCTCACCAGTGATGACCTTCACCACCTCGGGCACGACCTTCAGCTTCGGCTTGGGGAGCTCAGGGGAAGGAGGTGCAAGAACTGGTTTGACCTCCGCCGGAGAAAGCGTTGCCTGCAGCCCAGAGGCCTGGGGCTCGACCACCAGATCCAGAGGGTCAAGGGGCTCTGCACCGTTGACCGAAAGGAAATCACTGGCCACGACCGGCAGGAGGGCCGCACTGCCTGAGATCGCTCCGGAGAGCGTGGCCAACGTCAGGAGGACTCGCATGCAGAGCGGCGTGGCCAAGGTCTTGGAACTGAGCGCGCAGTTCTCGGCCTTTGGCAGGCCTCACAAAAAAGATTGTTGTGAACTTAAAAAGGGTGCTCTTGGAAAGAAACTGGGAGCCATCAGAGCGATCGGCACAGCCACCCAGACCCGCCTCTTTCGCTAATCCGCGTGCCGACTGGCAGATCAACGCCGGAACGCAAGCCCCCGGGCATAAGCCGAGAGAGAAAAACCGATAAACACAGCTAATCAGCTGCTGTGCCGACAAGCCGATCAGCACAGGTTCCGTGGCATTGCAGGATCAATGCATCGGATTCGTTCCATGGATTACAAGAGCGCTGGAGTTGACGTTGAGGCCGGGCGCGCGTTCGTGCAACGCATCAAGGCGTCTGTGGAAGCCACCCACCGACCGGAGGTCATCGGCGGCCTTGGCGGTTTTGGCGGGCTGATGCGTCTTCCAGCCGGATTGCGCAAGCCCCTTCTGGTCTCAGGCACCGATGGCGTCGGAACCAAACTTGAGCTGGCCCAGGAGCATGGCAGCCATCACGGCGTGGGCATCGACCTGGTGGCGATGTGCGTCAACGACGTGATCACCTCAGGAGCCGCGCCGCTCTTTTTCCTGGATTACATGGCCACCGGGGCCTTAGCGCCATCGGCAATGGCCGAGGTCGTTGAAGGAATCGCCGATGGCTGCAGGCAGAGCGGCTGCGCCCTACTCGGCGGAGAAACGGCAGAGATGCCGGGGTTTTACCCGAAGGGGCGCTACGATCTCGCCGGCTTTTGTGTGGCCGTCGTCGAAGAAGACGAGCTCATTGACGGCCAGCGCATCCAACCTGGCGACAGCGTGATCGGTGTGGCCAGCAGCGGCGTGCACAGCAACGGCTTCAGCCTGGTGCGCAAGGTGCTGGAGAAGGCCAACGCCAATGCGAACACCCTCTATGGCGACGACCAGCGCTCTCTCATCGGCGACCTGTTGGCGCCGACAACCCTGTATGCCGACCTGGTGCAGCACCTGCTGCAGAGCGGATGCGAGCTCCACGGCATGGCCCATATCACCGGCGGAGGACTCCCGGAAAACCTGCCGCGCTGCCTGCCGGATGGCTGCTCTGCGCGCATCGATGCCTCCAGCTGGACAAGACCACCCCTGTTCCGATGGCTGCAGGAGGCCGGAGACATTCCCGAAAGAGACCTTTGGCACACTTTTAACCTCGGCGTCGGCTTCTGCCTGGTGGTGCCAGCGGGGAGCGAGGCCGCTGTGATCGAGCATTGCCGCAGCAAGAACCATCAGGCTTGGGTGATTGGCAACGTGACCTCCAACACCCCTGGCAGCACCGCTGTTCTGGACGGTGTTCCCGCCTGATTACGTCAGTTTCAGACGGGTTTGATGCAGTCGAGCACCGCCTCAGGAGGGATCGAATAGGCTGCCATGAAGCACATCGGAACCTTTTCCGATAGCGGCGTCAATACATCTTTTTTCAATGCCTTTTGATAAGCCCCAGCGCATTACGCGCCGTCGATCGTCTGCAGGTCCTGTTCCTCCGAGGCGTCCTTTGCCTTCAAGCCAGGACAGGCAACAGGGCTACAGGCAGGGTCCACGACCAACTTTTCTCACGCTCCGGGATCACGGCAAGGTGTTCGTGGCCGACATGCCCCACCTTTCGGATGGGCAACTGGCTCACATCGGCAAGGAAGCCCAGGAGGTTTTGGAAAGCCTCGAACGGCGGATTCAAGACATGGAGCAGGAGCTCAGTCATGGTCCTCAGGAGCGCGACACCCTGATCAAGGCGTCCACCAAGCGCGATGTCACACGCAGGTTCATCCGAGCCATTCAGGACGAGCAGGAACATCGCCAGAACAACCCCGCTCTGAGGAGCGCTGCTGGCGAATCGCTTCCGCGCACCTTTCTGGAGGTCGCCCGGCATCGACTGCCTGGGGCAACCTTTGATTCCTTGCTGCAGGAAGCCCTCGCCGCCTGTGCCCAGCAACAGGACACTGCCCCAGCCCCCACACGCCTGGAACCCTCGCAAGACAAAGTCGTTCCGATTCGCAATGACGGCGACAGCCTCCCGGTGGTGGTGAGTCCAGCCCCTGAATCCGCCTCGGAGGCCTGAGCACAACACTCAGCGGCTCTGGAAGGGATTGGCGGGCATCCGCTCGCTGCAATGGAGCCGGGCCGCATCCAACCGCTGAAACTCCTGCGGTGACAATGACCACTGCAGCGCAGCGGCGACATCCCTGGCCTGCTCTGGAGTTCGCAGCCCCGGGATCGGCGTTGTGCCGAGAGCTCTGCACCAGTTCAAAGCGACTTGAACCATCGATACCCCGCGATCGATCGCGATGGCCTGCATCGCACTGCGCAACTCAAGACTTGCCGGAAGCAGGCGCTGGAACAGGCGTTGTCTCAACCAGGTGACAGGACGCCTCTCCTCAGACCCGGGAGCACAACCCAGCACGCCGAAAGCCAGAGGGCTGTAGGCCAACACCTCCACGCCAAGCTCCCTGCTGACGGCAATCAACTCGCGCAGCTGATCATCCGCAGGTGCCAAGAGCGAGCACTGCACCTGAACGCTACGTAGGGAAACGCCCCGCTCCAACAGACGGCGATGGATCAACAGCAGGCGTTGGGGGCCCAGGTTGGACAGGCCCAACTCCTCAACCCGGCCAGACAGAACAAGATCAGCCAAGCCATCAAGAAGGCCTGTCTCCTGCCAGGGCGCGTAGCGCGCTGTGCTCCAGTGCAGCTGCACCCGCCGAAGCTGCCCCTTAAGCCTCGTTCGACTGGCCTCAAAGGCTGCATCAAAGCCCCGACGCCCCCATCGCCAGGGGAATGGGGCCAACTTCGTGGCCACCGTCAACTGGGATCGACGCAGGGCTGGCAACTCGGCCATGAAGTCGCCAAGCAACGCTTCACTGCGTCCACTCAGGCTCCCCGTTCCATAGGAATCCGCCGTGTCGATCAAGTTGAGCCCAGAGCTGAGGGCCTGACTAAACGTGGCACGAAGTCGAGCGTCGTCCCGCTGGGCGTCGTATCCCCAAACCGCCTTGTTGCCCCAAGCCCAGGTGCCGAAACCGATGCCGTTCAACGGGGCGATGCTGCTGCCAGCCATGATCGCCACCAGCCCGTCCCGTTGCGTTATGACCGATTCCCCCGCGCAGGAACCTGCACGATCGACCGATCAAGCCGTGGAGGGATCGACTGCGGACGCGGAACGCATCCTCTGCAACCACTGCCGCAGAACCGCCAGCAATGGCATTCGCTGCCTGGGCATGTGCGTTGCCGACAGCGATTACTGATGATTTATCTCTGGATGGCACCACTGCTGCTTGCCGTGCCAGCAACGGTCAATCCAGCCCAGGCTTTTGGCCGTCTGGAGCACAGGCCTGCGCATTGCCGCGTCGTCGTCGGTGGGCGTTCTTTGGCCTGCGAGCGCCTGCAGATCAGCGCGAACGGAAGTCGTGGCCTGCGGCTTCGATTCATCGGAGATGATCAAGAAACGGGGGGCAGCTATCAGTTGAGCTTCGTCAGCCTGGATGGAGATCAAGGCAGTCCGCTCAGTTGCGATAACTCAGGCTGCCGCGTGAATTCACGCCGCTGGAGCGCAACCCTGCTCAGCACGTCATGGATTCGCTTTGATGCCAGAAGCCTCCCTGCAACCCGTATGGCCCAGGGGCGTTGCTGGATTGATGCGAACACCGTGAGCTGCGAGAGTCACTCACGCAACGTTGCCGGCATAAGCGCGGAGGCTCAACTGTGATGAGGATTGAAAGGCGGCACCCAGATTCGAACTGGGGATAAAGGATTTGCAATCCTCTGCCTTACCACTTGGCCATGCCGCCGCCCGGGAACAGCTGTCCCCATCAGGGGATCGTATCAGCCATGCCCCTGGCTCTCTGCTGTTTCTCTGCAACGGCCACGGCGAAGACCTGATCACCCTGCGGATCATCCAGGCCGTGCATCGGCGCGCTCCGCGACGCCCTCTGACCGTGCTTCCTCTGGTGGGTGCCGGACGGGTGTTTGATGCTGCTGTTCAGCAGGGATGGTTGACGCGCCTGGGGCCAAAAGCGGCCTTGCCCAGTGGTGGCTTCAGCAACCAAAGCCTGAGAGGTCTGCTGGCAGACGTCAGGGCTGGACTCCCCAGCCTGAGCTGGAGTCAATGGCAGCTGGTACGCCGCCTGGGACATGAGCGCCAACCCATAGTTGCCGTGGGTGATTTGCTGCCTCTGCTGATGGCCTGGAGCAGTGGTGCCCCCTTCGGCTTCATCGGCACTCCCAAAAGCGACTACACCTGGCTCAGCGGTCCCGGACGGGCCAAAAGCGACTGCTACCACCGGCTCAAAGGCAGTGAGTGGGATCCCTGGGAATGGCGCCTGATGCGCTCGCGCCGTTGCCAACTGGTGGCCATGCGTGATCGGCTCACAGCACGAGGCTTGCAACGCAAGGGCGTGGGCGCCCTTGCGCCGGGCAATCCGATGATGGATGGCCTTCAGGTCCAACCGCTGCCATCGGCCCTAGACCGCTGCCGCCGCGTGCTCCTGCTATGCGGAAGTCGCATGCCGGAGGCCCAGCGAAACCTGCAGCGGTTGGTTCGCAGTGCCACGGCGCTTCCCGGCCGTGTGCCGATGGCACTGCTCGTGGCCGTGGGCGCCCAACCCGATGCAGAGGCCCTGAGCAACAGTCTTGAACAACTGGGGTTTCGACGCAGCCTTCCGCCTTCGGACCAACTGGGTGCCGAAGCCTGCTGGGTGAAAGGAGCCTGCCTGGTGCTGATCGGGCGAAGTTGCTTTGACCAATGGGCCGGCTGGGCAGAAGCCGGCATCGCCACCGCCGGAACGGCGACGGAACAACTGGTGGGGCTGGGCATTCCGGCCCTGTCCCTGCCGGGACCAGGACCGCAGTTCAAGCCGGGCTTCGCTCGTCGTCAGAGCCGCCTGCTGGGGGGTGCGGTTCGTCCCTGCTCTGATGAATCCGAGCTCACGAGACGGCTCGAATTTCTCCTGGACGACCCGACACTCCGCTCCCACCTGGGACGGATCGGCACGCAGCGGATGGGGCCGGCAGGGGGAAGCGATCAGCTGGCACGCCTGATCCTGGATCGCTTCAACGGATACTGAAGATCTTCGGTTGGTTGCGATGGCCGCGATTCAAGACCCCACCCTCGTCAAACTTTGTGCCCAGTTGGCGAGTCGACTGAGCATCAGCCTCGCCAGTGCCCGGCGCCAGGTGGAACAAGCCGCGGCCCGAGAAGGACATCGCGATGTGGAGGGACGGAGAGCCATGGCTGAATCCATGCTGGCCGCCCTCGATAAGGACAACGGTGACCACGCCCGTCAGCTGGACGCGTTGCTCGAGAACAGCGAAGGCGACGGCAATTTCATGCTGGAAGACTGAGCCCCAACCTCAGTGCTCAAAGATCTGGTGAAAGCGCAGCCGATCCAGCTCGGCCACCACCGGAACGCACTGGAAGCAGCGTTGCGCCAGATCCCAGCGCCCTTCCCGCCGCAACATCTGCTCCAGGCGCTCACGGGCTGTAAGCAGATAGCGCACATCGTTGGCGGCGTAGGCCAGCTGGGCATCCGTGAGTTCGTCCACTCGGCCCCAGTCACTGCTCTGGGCGCCCTTGTCCAGCTCAACGCCGACCAATTCCATCACCAGATCCTTGAGGCCATGGCGAGGGGTGTACGTGCGGCCGAGCCGACTGCCGACCTTGGTGCAGAACACGGGGTTCACGTCGATCCCCAAACCGGCGGCAAGCGCAGCCACATCAAAACGGGCGAAGTGAAACACCTTCTCCACCGTGGGCGCCTCAAACAGGCGCTTGAGATTCGGCGCCTCGGTCTGGCCCAGGCCAATGCGGACGCAGGCCACACGGTCTTCGGCGTCGGCGATCTGAACCAGGCAAAGCCGATCACGCCCATGGATCAGCCCCATCGCTTCGGTATCAACCGCAAGCCGCGGGGAATGCAGATAGCGCTCCGTCCAAGCTGCATCGAGGTCGCGATCAAAGACGGCGAATTCCGCTGGGAATGACGACTTCTCAGCCATGACTTCAGGAAGGGATAGGTCCAGTGTGGCCAATCACCTCCACAGCAAGTCTCAAGACTCTCCTCTTGAATCTCGAAATGAGATCGCTTTTGATTGGTGAAGTCGTCCCGCGCCTGTGTTCTCTCGCAGAAAGCCTTCGCGCACCTGTCTGGCAGACATCGAGCAGTACTTCCATCAGCCGCCGCCGCAGTTCCTCGATCTCGAGCTGGCTGTCTGCTGGATCCTCGAGTGCTTGCTCAAAGACGACAACTACCCCTCCGGACTCCTGCAGAAACTGATCCGGGAGGAGCCGCAACTGCGGCTTTCTGAAACCGTGCTGCAACAGGCCCTGGAGTTCCTTGAGCAACAGGGCTCAATCAGCAGTTACACCCAACGCTGCCCGAGCCGCGGACGGCCACGGCGCATGCTGCACCTTGAATCCGATGCACGCGGCGAAGCCGAGCGACTGATGCAGCCCTGGCGCAGCTGGCTGGACTCCCACCGGTTCGCCTTGAACTAAGCGATTCAGCCGGCGCAAGGCTTAAAAAGGTTGAACATCAACGGGATGCCATGCCTGCAGGATTCCAATCCACCCTCCTGCTGACTGTTCTGCTGGCGATTGGTCTGGTCTTCTTTCTGCGTGCAGCCAGCAAAGACCGAACCACAGTGGTGGACGTGATGTCCCCCCAACCCCCCATCACCGTGCTTGACGGGCTCAGCACTTGGCTGGAAGAGCGCGGCTGGAGCCGGGATGGCGGCGATGCTGAGCGCCAGGTGCTCCGCTTCAAGGGGAAAGTGGCCTCCAGCCAACCCCTTGCGGTGTTGCTGTCAGTGCTGGCGGCCATTGGCTCCGCCTGCTTCGGCCTGGTCCTGCGTCAGCTGGCACCGCAACTGCACTGGTGGCCTCTGCTGCTGATCGGCCTCGGCCCTCTGGCAGGAGCTGTCTACACACGGCGGGCCGCTCGCACAGAAGCCCTTGAACTGCAACTCCTTCCTGCTCCCGAGGGAGACGGCAGCGCCATTCGTCTGCGGGCTCATCGGGACGAATTGATCGCCATCGAACTGGAATTGGCTGCGACCCTGCAACTCGCCAGTGACGGATCCCTGCTCTCCTCCCCCATCTGAACCATGGGTCTGCCGGCCTGGATGCGACGGCGTCGCTTTGCCTCAGGACTTGCCATCGCAGGCCTGTCACTGGCAACCCTGGCGATGACCAAGGCTGCGGAACAGCACAACTGGCTTGGCACAGCCGAGCCCAGCAAAAAAACAGCACCGAAACAGCCAACCCCCTGTCCTGAGCCCGCCACGCCAGATCCCTTGCTCGGCCCACGCACAAAGAAACCCGGGAGCTGGGTTGGCAGAAGCCCTGTGCAGAGCAACCTGCCAATCGTCGTCATGGCAGGACACGCCGACTCCCAGGGCACTGCCAGTCCAGGGACCCCTGGATATGCCGTGGATCAGCAGAAGCGAGCACCGATGCAATCGGGCATTCGCGATGAGCTGTTCTGGAACCGCGAAGTTCAGGCCGCTGTGGTGACCCAAGGCCAGGCCCGTGGCTTGAACATCCGCGCCTACACCCCGCCGTCCATCAGGATCGCGAACGATGACGACCCCAGCACCAACTGGTCGAAGGCCAAGGTCTTTTCAGAGCGTGGTGAATATGTCCTGGAGATCCATTTCGATGCCTACCGGCCCCATGGCTTCGGTTCCGGCCTGATTCCGGTGCTCCCAAATGTGCGCGAACTGAATGTCGTCGATGAAAGCCTGGCCCAGGCATTTGGGCGCTACCCACGCCTATTCCGCGGAGGCCTTGGCGGTCCGCGGCGCGGGATCGGAATTCTGGAAATCGCCATGCTGGAGCCCCCTCTCGAGACGAAACTGAGGGATCCACGCTCCAGAGGTCACACGGTGAATTGCCTGGCCGAGCGCGTGGTGAACGCGCTCGTTCAAGGCGTCAGTTAGTTGATCGCTCCATGGGGGCGGCAGCGCTCATCCAGCGAGGCATCACCGAGCCAGTCCTGCGGCTTGGTGAACAGTTCGGTCAGCAGGGCTTCCCTTGATCCGGCCTCGGCGGTGTAGCCGTACTCCCAACGCACCAGCGGGGGCAGAGACATCAGGATCGACTCCGTGCGTCCATTGGTCTGCAGGCCGAAGATCGTGCCGCGGTCCCACACCAGGTTGAACTCCACATAACGTCCCCGGCGATAGAGCTGAAAGTCCCTTTCGCGATCGCCGTAGGCCATCGGGTGGCGCTTCTCCACAATGGGGGCATAGGCGGGCAGGAAGGCTCTGCCATTGGCCTGCCCCAAGGAGAACAGCTGCTCCCAGCTCAAAGGCCGAGCCCCCAAACGAGCCGACACCTGAGCCGCAGGCCCGGAGGGATCCTGACCCTTGTAAAGGGTGCCGTTGGCGTCTTGGTAGTCGTAAAAGATGCCCCCAACGCCGCGGGTTTCACCACGGTGCTTCAAATAGAAGTATTCATCGCACCAGGGCTTGAACACCTTGTGCAGATCCGGGTGAACTGAATCACAGGCCGCCTGGTGGGTGCGATGGAAATGACGGGCGTCGTCGAGGAACGGGTAGTAGGGCGTCAGGTCGGCACCGCCGCCGAACCACCACACCGGGCCAGCCTCGAAGTAGCGGTAATTGAGGTGAACGGTCGGGATGTAGGGGTTGCGCGGATGCAGAACCATCGAGGTTCCCGTGGCGAACCAGGGATGCCCCTTGGCCTCAGGACGCTGCTTGAGGATCGACGGGGGCAGTTCTTCGCCTTGAACCTCGGAGAAATTCACGCCGCCCTGTTCAAAGACGCGCCCCTCACGCATCACCCGGGAGCGCCCACCACCCCCTTCAGGCCTGACCCAACTCTCTTCAACGAAGCGACCTTCACCGTCGAGGGCTTCCAGGCCCGCACAGATTTCGTCCTGCAGGCCCATCACCATCGCCCGGGCCCGCTCTCTGGAATCGCTGGGGGGCAGCTCAAGGGGAGCGTTGCTGACACCCACGTCCTGGCGTCCGAGGACGCGGCGAATCAGGGAGCGGACCATGTGTCAGAGACTGAAGACATCGAAACCTAACCAGGTCACCCCAGGCCTGGACAAGCATCCGTCAGGGACTGTCACGGGCGGCGCCCCTAGGATCCGGCTTGCCTTGATGAAACGGATGACCCCGGTCGAGCAGGCCAACCAAGCCCTCCAGCAAGTCAAAGATGCCGGCAGTGGCAAAACGGCCCTGGAGCTTGGCTGGATCGAACAAATCCGCATCACCCCGCCGAGGGCTGTGTTTCGCCTCAGCCTTCCAGGCTTCGCCCAAAGCCAGCGAGACCGCATCGTGGCCGAAGCACGGGGAGCTCTGATGGCGCTCGATGGCATTGACGACGTGCAGATCGAGGTCGGCCAACCGCCAAGCCAAGGGGGCATTGGACAGGCTGGCCATGGTCAGCCGGCGGAACGCCAGTCGATCCCCGGCGTGCGCCAGGTGATTGCCGTGAGCAGCGGCAAGGGCGGCGTCGGCAAGAGCACCGTCGCGGTCAATCTGGCCTGCGCCCTCGCCCAGACCGGCCTGCGGGTCGGACTTCTGGACGCCGATATTTACGGGCCTAACGCACCCACCATGCTGGGCGTCGCTGACCAAACACCTGAGGTGCAGGGCAGCGGCGATCAGCAGCGGATTGTCCCGATCGAGACCTGCGGCATCGCCATGGTGTCGATGGGTCTGCTGATCGATGATCACCAGCCTGTGATCTGGCGCGGCCCGATGCTCAACGGCATCATTCGGCAGTTCCTGTATCAGGCCGAATGGGGTGAGCGGGACGTTCTCATCGTTGATCTGCCGCCGGGCACCGGTGATGCACAGCTCTCCCTGGCCCAGGCAGTGCCGATGGCGGGCGTTGTGATCGTGACCACCCCACAACAGGTGTCGCTGCAGGATGCGCGACGGGGGTTGGCCATGTTCCGGCAGATGGGCATTCCCGTTCTGGGCGTGGTGGAGAACATGAGCGCCTTCATTCCTCCGGACCGTCCCGACTGCCGCTACGCCCTCTTCGGCAGTGGCGGCGGCGCCCAACTCGCTGCGGATTACGACGTACCCCTGCTGGCTCAGATCCCCATGGAAATGCCCGTGCAGGAGGGCGGTGACACGGGGCGACCGATCGTGATCAACCGAAGCGACTCCGCCAGCGCCGCTGAGTTCAAGGGCCTTGCTGAAGCGGTGCTCAAGGCCGTCACCCAGCCCGTCTGACGATGTTCAGCCGACGTGACCGCCGCAGATCGCACCGGGAGTGGGTGCTCTGGGGTGTTCCGCTCGGAATGATCACCATCGCCGGGGTGCTGATCGCCAGCACCCAACGCCAGGCGGACTATGCCGACTGGTATCACCACTGGATCACCGCGGCCTTCGGAGTGCTGCTGGCGCTTGGACTGGAACGGCTGCCGTTGCAGCGTCTCCGGCCTCTTTTGGTTCCCGTCTACGCCCTCACCGTGATCAGCCTGGTGGCGGTGCGCGTGATTGGGACCACAGCGCTGGGCGCCCAACGCTGGATCAGCATTGGTGGGGTTCATGTTCAGCCATCGGAGTTCGCCAAGATCGCGGCGATCCTGCTCGTGGCAGCAGTCTTGTCGCGACACCCGGTGGAACGACCGGTTGATCTGATGCGCCCGCTCGGGGTGATTGCAGTGCCTTGGCTGTTGGTGTTCATCCAGCCTGATCTCGGCACATCGCTTGTGTTCGGCGCCCTGATGCTCACGATGCTCTATTGGTCGGGGATGCCGATCGAATGGGTGATTCTGTTGTTGTCACCGCTGGTGACAGCCCTGCTCTCAGGCCTTCTCCCCTGGGCCATGGCCCTCTGGATCCCGCTGATGGGAGTTCTCGCGTACCGCTCCCTGCCCTGGAAACGTCTGGCAGCCACAGCAACCCTGGCCATCCACGGCGCCATGGCTGCTGTGACGCCATGGCTCTGGATGCATGGTTTAAAGGACTATCAACGGGACCGTTTGGTGCTGTTCCTCGACCCAAGTCAGGATCCATTGGGCGGGGGCTATCACCTGCTCCAGAGCACCGTTGGCATCGGTTCAGGCGGCGTCTTGGGCACAGGTCTTCTTCAAGGACAACTGACCAAGCTTCGTTTCATCCCTGAACAACACACCGATTTCATCTTCAGCGCCCTGGGGGAGGAAACCGGCTTTATTGGCTGCCTTCTGGTGGTTCTTGGCTTTGCCGCGTTGATGGCACGGTTGCTCCAGATCGCACGCAATGCCCGCACCGACTTCGAATCACTCGTGGTGATCGGGATCGGCACGATGCTGATGTTCCAGGTGGTGGTCAACATCTTCATGACCATCGGCTTGGGCCCCGTCACAGGAATCCCCCTGCCCTTCCTCAGTTATGGGCGCTCAGCCATGGTGGTGAACTTCATCGCGCTTGGCCTCTGCCTGTCGGTGGTCCGGCAAAGCCGTCGCTCCTTGGCGCACCTCCGTTGACCGGGCCCTCCTTCACCGACCTGCGGCAACGGCTGGCACAGGACGTGCCCCAGGGCCGCTGCGATGAGATTGGTGTGCGGCGGCTTTGGTGGGCTGCCCTGGAAACCCTGCAACAGGACCTGCTTGAGCGAGGCCTGGAACGCGGCATCTGGCTGGCCGCCCCCCTACCAGCCCTCTACGAACCGGAATTACTGCAACATCTGCAGGGATGGGTGTGGGCTCCAGATCAACTGGATCAACTGAGTCCGCATCCAACGGCACTGCCTGGACGGTCCAGCAGCGATGAGTCCGGTTCCCTGCGGGGATTCCAACGCTTGTCCCTGGGCCCCGACGACGGAGATGACCCACTGCTGCTGGTGATCACACCCGAGGTCCAGGTGGCCCTTGCCCTGCATGGGCCGCCCCAGAAGCGGCAGCTGCTGATGCGATGCGACCCGGCCACGCTCAGTGATGTGCTGGTGCAGCTGGGGGGACGGCTGGAGCACCAGTCACCAGCGCAGGCCGAGCAGCTGCGCAAAGCGCTCGAATCGATCGGCTCCCTGCAGAGCAATGCAGCCTGGTCAGAACAGTTCTGGCCCCGCCTCACGGAGCGGCTCACCGGCACAGCCCCCGGGCTGATGCTGCAACCCATCCAGGCTGAGCGCCCACCGGAAGCGCCCAGCCATGGAGATCTGAATTTGCTGGAAGCGATCACCCATGAGGTGCGTACCCCGCTGGCCACGATCCGAACACTGATCCGCTCTCTGCTGCGGCGCAAGGATCTGGCTGATGTCGTTGTGAATCGCTTGCGGCAGATCGATGTGGAATGCAGCGAGCAGATCGATCGATTTGGCCTGATCTTCCATGCCGCTGAACTGCAACGGGAGCCCAACGAGGCCAATCTGGCCCGCACGGATTTGCAGGCCATGCTGAGCGCCCTTGCACCCAGCTGGACGGAGCAGCTGAACCGTCGCGGGATCGCCCTGGAGCTGGATCTCAGCGCTGACCTGCCGGCGATCCTCAGTGACTCCCGTCGACTGGAACCGATGCTGGGGGGTCTGATCGACCGCAGCACCAGGGGGCTCCCCTCCGGCAGTCAGCTCACGCTTCACCTCCAGGCAGCCGGTCCACGGGTGAAGCTTCAGCTGCATGTGGAGCATCCCGACAGGAGCCAGGCCGCGGAGGCCGGCCCGTCTCCCCAACGCGAGGACGTGGGCACCGTCCTGAGCTGGGATCCCAGCACCGGGAGCCTGCAGTTAAGCCAGGATGCGACCCGCCAGATGATGGCCAGCCTGGGAGGCCGCTATCAGCCCAGGCGCGACCGCGACATCACCGTTTTTTTCCCGGTGCATAGGCCCGAAGCGTGATGGGTTTGTTGACGGGTGTGAAGCTTGCTGTCGGAGCTCAAAACAGGCCCCAATGACGGTGCTACTTTCCAGCCATAACGGCTCTTGTGGATTCTTTCAGCCATGGCAGCAACGGCGTTGAACGGTCAACTTCCCCAGCACATCGCCAGCACTGGCGGCCTTCTGAATTCAGCGGAGACTGAAGAGAAATACGCAATCACCTGGACAAGCAAGACAGAGCAGGCTTTTGAGCTGCCCACCGGTGGCGCCGCTCTGATGAACTCAGGTGAAAACCTGATGTATTTCGCTCGCAAGGAACAGTGCCTCGCCCTCGGCACCCAGCTGCGCACGAAATTCAAGCCCCGGATCGAGGACTACAAGATCTACCGGATCTACCCCGGTGGTGACACTGAGTTCCTGCATCCCAAGGATGGTGTGTTCTCCGAAAAGGTGAACGAGGGTCGTCCCATGGTGGGCCACAACCCCCGTCGCATTGGCCAGAACGTCAACCCGGCCAACATCAAGTTCAGCGGCCGCAACACCTTCGACGCCTGATCTCTTAAAACCGACGCCCGGAGGTCATGATCTCCGGGTCCCGGCTGCGATGATCAGGTCATGTTCAGTCCCGATCGCGACGCCTTTCATCAGGCTGTTTGCAGTGGTGCCAACCTGATTCCTCTGGCTCAGAGTTGGCCCGCAGATCTTGAAACACCCCTCACCACCTGGATCAAGGTGGGTGACGGAAGGCCTCCAGGCGTGCTGCTGGAGTCTGTTGAGGGTGGTGAAACCTTGGGGCGTTGGAGTGTGATCGCCTGCGATCCGCTTTGGACGGCGTCAGCGCGCAACGATCTTCTGACGCGCACCTGGCGAGATGGTCGCGAAGAAACCCTCAACGGCAATCCATTCGAATCCCTGCGCGACTGTCTGGCGCCTTACTCCTGCGTCAACCTGCCGGGCCTCCCTCCGCTTGGGCAGCTCTATGGCGTTTGGGGTTACGAACTGATCCAGTGGATCGAACCCACCGTCGCCGTTCATCCCCGCGCCGCTGCCGATCCCCCGGATGGGATCTGGATGTTGATGGACGCGATCCTGATCTTTGATCAGGTGAAACGACAGATCACCGCTGTCGCCTTTGGCGACCTCTCCAACGGAGCGGATGAGGAGCAGGCCTGGCAAACTGCAATCGGACGGATTGAGGCCCTGCGCCAGCGGATGGACGCACCTCTGCCGGCCGTCAAACCACTCACCTGGGACGCGAGAAGCAAAGAGCTTCCCGCGGTGCGCTCCAACCGCAGCCGCGATGAATTCGAAGCCGCCGTCGACACCGCCAAGGAACACATCGCAGCCGGCGATGTGTTCCAACTGGTGATCAGTCAGCGCCTGGAAACCGAGGTGCCTCAATCGCCCCTGGAGCTGTACCGCAGTTTGCGGATGGTGAATCCTTCCCCATATATGGCGTTCTTCGACTTTGGGGACTGGCAACTGATTGGCTCCAGTCCGGAGGTGATGGTGCAAGCCGAACCCGCTGCTGATGGCATCCACGCCAGCCTTCGCCCCATTGCCGGAACACGGCCCCGCGGCGCCACGCCCCTGGAAGACCGCGAACTGGGAGCTGACCTGCTGGCCGACCCCAAGGAAAGGGCTGAGCACGTGATGCTGGTGGATCTGGGCCGCAATGACCTCGGCAGGGTCTGTCAGCCCGGAAGCGTGGCCGTGCAAGACCTGATGGTGATCGAGCGCTACTCCCACGTGATGCACATCGTCAGCCAAGTCGAAGGACGCCTGGGCCCAACTCACGACGTGTGGGATCTGCTGATGGCGGCGTTCCCCGCCGGCACCGTCAGCGGCGCACCGAAAATCCGGGCGATGCAACTCATCCACGAACTGGAGCCCGATGCCCGTGGCCCCTATTCGGGGGTGTACGGATCCGTTGATTTAGCAGGGGCCCTCAACACGGCGATCACGATCCGCACCATGGTGGTGCAACCCCGTAATGGCGGGGGATGCCGGGTGAAAGTGCAGGCCGGGGCCGGCGTTGTGGCCGATTCACAACCGACGGCGGAGTTTGAGGAGACCCTCAACAAAGCCCGGGGAATGCTGACCGCACTGGCGTGCCTGAATCCGCCGGGATGACAGCGCACCCCCTTCTGCTGAAAGGCTTCGAGGTTGAACTGTTCACCGGTCGAAGCAACGGAGCCAACGTGGGCGTCGCCCCCGACGTGGCCAGGGACCTGCCTGGCTTCGTGACGGAACCAGACCGTCGCAACCTCGAATACGTCACCGACCCGATCCGGGATTACGCCGAACTGCCCGAGGCGCTGCTCGCTCCCCGGCGGACGCTGCGGCAGTGGCTGCAGAAGCGGGAGCTGACGCTTCTCCCCGGCAGCACCATGAGCCTGGGTGACAGCAGCCGCTTCGAACGCTCCGACCCCGAGAACGCCTATCACGCGCTGATTGAACAGCTGTACGGCACCAGGGTCGTGACAGCCAGCATCCATATCAACCTTGGGATCACCGATCTCAACTGGTTGTTTGCAGCAGTGCGGCTCGTGCGCTGCGAAGCGGCTCTGCTGCTTGCCCTGAGTGCAAGTTCTCCCTTCCTGGATGGGCAGAGCACCAGCAACCACTCCCAGCGATGGCATCAATTCCCGCTCACCCCCGCTGCAGTTCCTCTCTTTAGGGATCACCAGCACTACATCGAGTGGGTGGAGGAGCAGCTGTCCACGAGTGCCATGCGCAACGAGCGTCACCTGTGGACGTCGGTTCGGCCCAATGGTCCGCGGCGTCCCTACGACCTCAACCGGTTGGAATTAAGGATCTGTGATCTGGTCACCAATCCCGATCAGCTGCTGGCGATCACCTGTCTGCTGGAGCTGCGGCTGCTGGCCCTCAAAAACAACATCGAAAGCCTCGATCCACTCAGCAGCAGTTCGCTAAGCGCCGCTGAACTGGTCCAGCTTGCCGACAGCAACGACGCCGCCGTGGCCCGATCCAGCCTGAATGCTGAACTCAGGCATTGGCAGGACGGCCGTGCCATCAACTGCAAAGACTGGCTGCTGGAGCTGATTGATCAGCTCACTCCCCTGGCCGAATCGCTTCAGCTCAGCGCCTGCTTGAAGCCCTTGGATTCCCTGCTGGTTCATGGCAATCAGGCCATGCGCTGGGAAGCGGCCCATGGCCAGGGGCAATCCATCGAAAACCTGCTTCAGGAAGGTATCCAGCGGATGGAGGAGGAGGAACGGATCTCCACCGGGGAAGCCTGTTTGGGATGATCATGTCGAGTTCGTCGCAGCGTGGAGACTTCATGCCCGAGTCCACCACCCCTGTCTCCGAGCAAGAGACTGCACGCTTGAGCGGTGGCGGATCCGGCGCAGGACAGCTTCTTCAGCACCGGCTGGACCTGATTGAAGACCTCTGGAAGTCGGTGCTGCGCAGCGAGTGCCCACCGGAGCAGAGCGAACGCCTGCTGAGGCTCAAACAACTCAGCGACCCCGTTTCGATGGGAGGGCGAGATGGCGACAGCACGAGCGAGGCGATCGTCGAGCTGATTAAGGCCATGGACCTTTCGGAGGCCATCTCGGCCGCCCGTGCCTTTTCGCTGTATTTCCAGCTCATCAACATCCTTGAGCAACGGATCGAGGAAGATAGTTATCTCGACAGCCTGAGACCCAATTCCAGTGCTGATGCGGCCCAACGGGACGCCTTTGATCCCTTCGCCCCGCCCCTCGCCAACCAGACCGATCCAGCCACCTTTGGAGAGGTGTTCGAGCGGCTGCGGCGGATGAACGTTCCCCCCGCGCAGGTGGAACAATTGCTGCGGGAACTGGACATCCGGCTGGTCTTCACCGCGCACCCCACGGAGATCGTGCGGCACACGGTGCGGCACAAACAGAGGCGGGTGGCCAACCTGCTCCAGCAACTTCAATCCGACGCCCCTCTGGCGCATCAGCTGCGGGAGGACTGCCGCGACCAACTGGAGGAGGAAATCCGCCTGTGGTGGCGCACCGATGAACTCCACCAGTTCAAGCCCACCGTCATCGACGAGGTGGATTCAACCCTGCACTACTTCCAGCAGGTGTTGTTTGACGCGATGCCGCAACTGCGCCGAAGGCTGATCTCCGCCCTGCATCGCCACTACCCCGATGTCCAGGTCCCCCAGGCGTCGTTCTGCACCTTCGGCTCCTGGGTGGGTTCCGATCGGGACGGCAATCCTTCGGTCACACCCGAGATCACATGGCGAACCGCCTGTTACCAGCGACAGCTGATGCTGGAGCTCTACATCAGTTCTGTGCAGTCGCTCCGGCAGCAGCTGAGCATCTCCATGCAGTGGAGTCAGGTGGCTCCATCACTGCTGGAGTCGCTCGAAATGGATCGGCTCCGCTTCCCTGAGATCTACGAGCGCAGAGCAGCGCGATACCGACTGGAGCCCTACCGGCTGAAGCTCTGCTACGTGCTCGAAAAACTGGAGCGCACCCTCGCCCGCAACAACCAACTGTCGGAGGCGGGCTGGCAGATGCCCTGTGAAGCTCTGGCTGATCCCCAGGCCGGGCTGAGCGACGCTGAGGTTCTCCACTACACCTCGGTGGACCAGTTCCGCAGTGATCTGGAGTTGGTGCGCAACAGCCTCGTGAGCACCGAACTGAGCTGCGAACAGCTCGACACCCTGCTGCACCAGGTGCACATCTTCGGGTTCTCACTGGCCAGCCTCGACATCCGTCAGGAGAGCACCCGCCACAGCGATGCCATCGACGAGCTCACCCGCAGCCTTGAACTTCCCCAGGCCTATGGGGACATGGACGAGACGGAACGGATGGCATGGCTCCTCCAGGAACTGCAGACCCGTCGGCCCCTGATCCCGCCTGCCGCCAGCTGGTCGGCCGCGACGGCCGAGACGCTGGCGGTGTTCCGAATGCTGCAGCGCCTCCAGGAGGAGTTCGGTCCGCGGATCTGCAACTCCTACGTGATCTCCATGAGCCACACGGCATCGGATCTATTGGAGGTCCTGTTGCTGGCCAAAGAGGCGGGTCTTGTAGACCCGCCCAACAAACGGGCCTCCCTGTTGGTGGTGCCGCTGTTCGAAACCGTGGAGGATCTCCAACGGGCCCCTGAGGTGATGGAGGGTCTTTTCAAGACGCCGCTTTACCGCGAACTCCTCCCCGTTGTGGGGCAGCAAAAGCAGCCGCTGCAGGAGCTGATGCTGGGCTACTCCGACAGCAACAAGGATTCCGGCTTCCTCTCCAGCAACTGGGAGATTCATCAGGCCCAGATCGCCCTTCAGGAACTCGCCAGCCGCCAAGACGTGGCACTTCGCCTCTTCCACGGCCGCGGTGGATCCGTTAGTCGTGGTGGTGGGCCGGCCTATCAGGCGATCCTGGCCCAACCCAGCGGCACACTGCAGGGGCGAATCAAAATCACCGAACAGGGCGAGGTGCTGGCCTCGAAGTACAGCCTGCCCGAGTTGGCGCTCTACAACCTGGAGACTGTCACCACGGCCGTGGTGCAGAACAGCCTGGTGACCAACCAGCTTGATGCGACACCCAGCTGGAACCAGCTGATGAGTCGCCTAGCCACCCGCTCACGGGACCATTACCGGGCTCTGGTTCACGACAATCCTGATCTGGTGGCGTTTTTCCAGCAGGTCACACCTATCGAGGAAATCAGCAAGCTGCAGATCTCCAGTCGACCAGCCCGACGCAAAACCGGTGCCAAGGACCTCTCCAGCCTGCGGGCCATTCCCTGGGTCTTCGGCTGGACCCAGAGTCGGTTCCTTTTGCCGAGCTGGTTTGGCTTCGGCACGGCGCTGTCGGAAGAAGTGGGCGGCGACTCTGAACAGCTCGACCTGCTGCGGCGCCTCCATCAACGTTGGCCGTTCTTCCGGATGCTCATTTCCAAAGTGGAAATGACCCTCTCCAAGGTGGATCTCGACCTGGCCCATCACTACATGAACAGCCTGGGGCACCCGGAACAGCGGGAGGCCTTTGAAGCAATTTTCGAGGTGATCGCCAAGGAATACGAACTCACCCGAAAACTGGTTCTTGAAATCACGGGCCAAAACAGACTGCTGGGCGCTGATCAAGGGCTGCAGCTGTCGGTTGATCTGCGGAACCGCACCATCGTTCCCCTGGGCTTCCTGCAGGTTGCGCTGCTGAAGCGGCTGCGGGATCAGAACAGGCAACCGCCCATGAGTGAAACGCCAGGCGCCCCCGAAGACACCCGCACCTATAGCCGCAGTGAACTGCTGCGGGGAGCCTTGCTCACCCTCAACGGCATTGCAGCCGGCATGCGCAACACCGGCTGATCCACAGTGCTGTCGTTCCTTCAACAACCATCGATTCCACCCTTGCCCGAGGGAACGCGACTCGAAACATCAACACCTCCCACCTCCCAGCAGCTCAACACGTTGCTGATGTCCTGCGGGGAATCAACCCACCCCGAGGAACGCTGGGAGCTCGCCCTTCAGCGCAGCCTGTGGCAGATCAGCATCCTGGAGGAATCAACCGGGGAACTGGTCGGATTTGTGCGGGCCACCAGTGATCTGGCCCTCAACGCCAATCTTTGGAACCTCGCCGCCAAGCCAGGGCCGAACCAAGGAGCCCTTTTCGCCGTTCTGGTGCACCGTGCCCTGCAGATTCTGCGCCGGGATCTGCAGGGCTGCAGCCTTTCAATCTCGGCCCCTGCGGATGCGCTGGAAGCTCTCAAACAGCAGGGTTTCCTGATTGATCCCAATGGCATTCGCGCCATGGGCCTCAGCCTGAGCTGAGACATTGAATTCAAACACGAGCATGGAGGGACTCGAACCCCCGACCCTCAGAACCGGAATCTGATGCTCTATCCAACTGAGCTACATGCCCACTGATCGGCGTTAAGCCGCAGTGATATCGAGCGGCAACCGTCCCGATACAGGTACCTTACTCACTGGTCGCTCCAGCACCCATCCGGCTCCACAGGCTCCAACTGCAGGGCTTCCGGAACCACACCGTTCTGCAGCTGGAACTGACGCAGCCACGCCTTTTGGTGATCGGGCCCAATGGCATCGGCAAGTCCAACCTGCTCGAAGCGGTTGAGCTGCTGGGCAGCCTGCGCTCCCATCGCTGCAGCAATGATCGCGATCTGATCCAGTGGGACGCTCCACAGGCCCTGATCCGGGCCGACGTGGGGGATGGGGATCGTCTGGAACTGGAACTGCGCCGCCAGGGAGGCCGTCAGGCCAAACGGAACGGCAAGCTGCTGGATCGGCAGCTGGACCTGATTGGTCCGTTGCGCTGCATCGGCTTCAGCGCCCTGGATCTTGATCTGGTGCGGGGCGAACCCGCCCTACGCCGCCAGTGGCTGGACCGCGTCGTGCTGCAGCTCGAACCGGTGTATGCCGATCTGATGGCACGGCTGAACCGGTTGTTGCGGCAGCGCAGTCAGCTGTGGCGCCAGAGACAGGTCTCCAGTGGCGAACGCCATGCACTGCTCGATGCCTTTGACGTTCAGATGGCACTGGTGAGCACCCGAATTCACCGGCGACGGCAACGGGCCCTGCATCGGCTGGAACCGATCGCCCAACGCTGGCAGGCCCACCTCAGCGGGGGCACGGAAGCCCTGGAACTGCACTACAAGCCCGGCAGCAAGCTTGACGGGGAGGATGCCGAAGAACCCTGGCGACTCGCCATCGAGGAGCAACTGCGCCAGCAGCGGGGAGAGGAGGAACGGCTCGGTAGCTGCCGCGTGGGCCCGCACCGCGATGAGATCGCCCTGCTGCTGGGGGGCAGCCCAGCACGACGGTTTGGCTCGGCAGGCCAGCAGCGGTCGCTGGTGCTGGGCCTGAAGCTCGCCGAACTGGAGCTGGTGACCCAGCTCTGTGGGGAGCCACCCCTGCTGCTTCTTGATGATGTACTGGCCGAACTTGATCCAACCCGCCAGCAGCTTCTCCTGGAGGCCGTGGGCGAATCGCATCAATGCCTGGTGAGCGCCACCCACCTCGAGGGCTTTGGCGGCGGATGGCAGCAGCAGGCCCAAATTCTCGGCGCAAGAGACCTGAGACCCGATCTGAAGATCGGATAGGGTGGCGGACCTGTTTTTCTCTCATCGCCTGATGGAGCAGACCCTCTCTGAACTGCATCCCAACCCGGGATGGGGGGCACCTGAGATTCATGCCACCGACATGGTCGGCAAACACTGCATTCTCGAGCTCTACGACTGCGATCCGAGCCGGCTCGACGACGAAGCATTCATCCGCACAACGATCACCTCAGCAGCCAAAGGCGCTGGTGCGACGCTGCTGAACCTGATCACCCATCAATTTCAACCCCAGGGCGTCACAGGCCTTGCCCTGCTGGCGGAATCCCACATTTCCATCCACACCTGGCCGGAATCCGGCTACGCCGCGGTTGATGTGTTCACCTGTGGTGACCACACCATGCCGGAACAGGCCTGCGCGATTCTCTGCAGTGAGCTTCAAGCGAAACGCCATGCGCTAAAGAGCTTTCTGCGTGAAACACCGGCGGCCATTGCCACTGGGGTAAGAGAGCCTGTGGAAACGCCGAGCCAGCTCCCCAGCTGATCCGGCCCAGGCGACATCAGCGGCGGTTCAACTTGCCGCTGACCAGACCTTCAAGATCCAGGTTCACGGAGGTGAAGCCTAGGGAGCGAAAAGCCTCCACCAGAGGCTCGCTTTCCGCCAGCGCGAGCACAGCGCGGATCTGCTCGCTGGGCACCTCAATCCGTGCCGCCAATCCGTGGGAGCGCACACGAACGGAGCTGAATCCCCTGGCAATCAACCAGGCTTCCGCCTGACCCACCCGCTTCAACCGCTCAGCGCTGATGCTTTCGCCGTAGGGGAAACGGGAGGCCAGGCAGGGCTGCGCCGGCTTATCCCACCAGGGAAAACCAAGAGCCCGTGACAGCGAACGAATCGTGGATTTGTCGATCGACAATTCCGCAAGGGGGGAGCGAACCCCCGCCTGTCGGGCCGCTTCAATGCCGGGCCGATGATCACCGAGGTCATCGAGATTGACCCCATCAATCACCAACGCGTCTCCAGCCGCCGCGGCAATGGGCTGAAGGTGCTGGTGCAGTTCACGCTTGCAGGCAAAGCAGCGATCCACGGGGTTGCTGCTGTAGTCCGGGTCGTTCAATTCGGCCGTCGCACACTCCCGATGCGGGATGCCGATCCAGGAGGCTTGATCCCGGGCTTCCCGCAACAGATGCGGCGCCAGAGCCGGGGAGACACCCGTTACCGCCAGAGCGGCATCGCCCTGGGCTTCGTAGGCCATCGCCGCCACCAGGGTGCTGTCGACTCCACCGGAATAGGCCACACAAAGGGCAGATTGATCTGCCATCCACTGCCGCAGGTTCGCCAGCTGCTGCTGCTCTCGATCCGCCAAAGGCTCCTGCAACCGAAACATCAGCGGGGAAAACCAGTTGAGCTAGGTAGGCTCCAACGGTAAGAGCTGTCCCCATGCCTCGAAGCATCGGCATTGTCACCGCAGCGGACAGCCGCGAGCGCAGCCATGGACAGCTGCACATCTATGACGGCGAAGGCAAGGGCAAAAGCCAAGCAGCCCTAGGGGTTGTGCTGCGCACCATCGGCCTCGGCATCTGCGAGCAGCGCCAGACCCGGGTGCTGCTGTTGCGCTTTCTCAAGGGCCCAGGACGGGCCTACGACGAGGATGCGGCCATCGAAGCTTTGCAGCAGGGCTTCCCCCATTTGATCGACCATCTGCGCACCGGAAGGGCCGATCACTTCACCGCTGATGAAGCCACCCGGTTCGACCGCGACGAAGCCCAGCGGGGCTGGGTGATCGCCAAGGGCGCGATCGCCAGTGCCCTCTACTCGGTGGTGGTTCTGGACGAGCTCAATCCCGTGCTGGATCTCGGCCTGCTGGATCTGGAGGACGTGGTGCGCACCCTCAGCAACCGGCCGGAGGGGATGGAGATCATCGTCACCGGTCGCGCCGCACCGGCCCCCTTGGTGCGTGAGGCCGACCTCCACTCAGAGATGCGGGCCCATCGCCGTCCTGGCATGAACGACAACCGGGTGGTGCCTATCAATGTGAGCAGCGGCATCGAGATCTACACCGGAGAAGGAAAAGGCAAATCAACCAGTGCACTTGGGAAAGCCCTGCAGGCCATCGGGCGGGGCATCAGCCAAGACAAGAGCCATCGGGTCTTGATCCTGCAGTGGCTCAAGGGCGGCAGCGGTTACACCGAAGATGCGGCCATCGCTGCCCTGCGCGAGAGCTATCCCCATCTGGTGGACCACCTCCGCTCCGGCCGCGATGCCATCGTCTGGCGGGGCCAGCAGGAACCGATCGATTACGTGGAGGCCGAGCGGGCCTGGGAGATCGCACGGGCCGCTATCTCCAGCGGCCTCTACAAGACCGTGATCCTCGATGAGTTGAACCCCACGGTGGATTTGGAGTTGCTGCCGGTTGAGCCGATCCTGCAAACCTTGCTGCGCAAACCAGCAGAAACTGAAGTGATCATCACAGGGCGGTGCAAAAACCCTCCCGCCTACTTCGATCTGGCCAGCATCCATTCCGAAATGGTGTGCCACAAGCACTACGCCGAACAGGGCGTCGACCTGAAGCGAGGAGTGGATTACTGAACCCTGGGTTCAGTAACGAGGGATTGCAGGATCCACCTGCTGAGACCAGGCATCAATTCCACCGGTCACATTCGTGGCCACGATGCCCTGCTGAGCCAACAGCTCAACGGCCCTGGCAGAGCGCCCCCCCAGCTTGCAGTGCACCAAAAGGCGCCGTCCCTCTGCCAATACACGAACGCGATCGATCGCCTCTCCACTCTCCAGCGAGGCCAAAGGAACCAAGTGGCTTCCTTCAATCGAAGCCACCTCTGCTTCAGCAGGATTGCGCACATCAACCAGCGCAATCTCGTCTGGAGCGGAGTCGAGCAGGGCCTTCAGCTCCATGACAGTGATGGCTTCCATCTCCGATGACGCCGGACGGCAGAACTGGCGGTAGTCAATCAGGCTCTCGACCTTCGGTCGGTCGGGATCAACGCGGAGGGTGAGTTCGCGAAATCGCATCGCCAGGGCATCAACCACCAACAGTCGACCGTCCAGGCACTCGCCAATGCCGGTGATCAGTTTGATCGCCTCGGTGGCCTGAAGCAGACCGATCAACCCCGGCATCACACCCATCACCCCAGCCTCCGAGCAAGACGGAACAGCGTCCGGGGGAGGGGGTTCCGGCAGCAGATCGCGGTAATTAGGGCTCGTCGGCGTGCGGTTGAACACGCTGACCTGGCCGTCAAAGCGCTGCACGGAGCCGTAGACGAGGGGCTTGCCGAGCAACACACAGGCGTCGTTGATCAGATACCGGCTGGGGAAGTTGTCGGTGCCGTCACAGACCAGGTCATAGGCACCGATGAGATCCAAAGCATTGCCCACATCCAGCATGTGTTCATGCAACTCCACCTTGCAGTGGGGATTGAGGTCGTGGATCCGCGCTGCGGCTGAGCGGGCCTTGGAGCCGCCAACCCCGCTGGAGCTGTGGATCACCTGCCGCTGGAGATTGGACAGCTCCACCACATCTCCATCCACGATTCCAATACGACCAACCCCTGCCGCGGCCAGATACAGCAACAGGGGGGATCCCAGCCCACCGCTGCCAACACAAAGCACAGAAGCAGACTTCAACCGGAGCTGACCGGCAGCACCAACCTCGGGAAGGATCAGATGGCGGGCGTAGCGCCCCCGCTCATCAGCACTCAGCATCGCGTGGTCATGCATGGTTTTGAGTGTCCCAGAGCTGAATCGGGATTTCATCCACACTGCGGTCCCCATGCAGCCACCAGGCCCGCAGGCCAAGCGAGGCAGAGAGGATCAACATCAGACTCTCCGCTTGTCCCAAGCGCCGATCCTGGGGCGAGGGAACGGGCGCGGACGCCGGATGGGAATGTGCCACGCCAAGACAACGTTGATGGCGATCCCGCGCCCATCGCTGGGCTGCCAACTGCTCCCTCGGGTCCACCAGAAACCTGCTGCGACGGTCGTGGACAGGCTGCTGAACGGACGCCCCCCGTCCCCAGACATTGCAACAGGGCCAGGTGGTGGTCAGCCTCAAACAGCCTGAATTCGTCCGTTGTCCCAGCAGCAAGGCGCAGCCTTCTTCGGGGTGGGGCGCCAACAAAATCCGGCCCAGATCCGTGTGGCATCGGTGATCAATTTGCAGCACGGATGGCGTAGACCCCGTCGCACCGATACGCTCAGCTGAAATTGTGAAGGATTTAGTCGTTCTCATGAGTGACGCCACCACTGAAGTTAAGGATGCCGCCACAACCGTGACGACACCCCTCGAAACCCCTGAGCAGGAGGACACCACCTCCTTTGCTGAGCGCTACAGCGACGTGCTGGGCAAGGTGAACGACACGCTCGATCAGGTCGACTGGAGCCAGATGGGACGCATCGGCAAGATCGTCGGCATCTTTGCCGCCGTGATCATTGCCCAGATCCTGATCAAGGGAATCCTCGACACGATCAATCTGCTGCCGATCGTTCCTGGTCTGCTGGAACTGCTCGGCGTGGTCGTTGTAGGCCAATGGAGCTGGAAGAACCTCACCACCAGCGACAAGCGCAATGCCCTGGTTCAGCGTGTTCAAACCCTCCGGAAGGAGTACCTGGGCTGAGCCTCAAAGCCGCCGAGCCAGGTCCTTAAGACTGGCTCGGCATTGGCTCAAATAACTCCCCCCAAACAAATTGGCGTGGTTGAGCAGGTGGTACAGGTTGTAGATCTCCACCCGACCGTTAGCGCCTGAAGCATCAGGGATGACCTCCCGATAACCCGAGCGGAAGGCTTCACCGAAGCCGCCGAACAGCCGGGTCATGGCCAGATCAACTTCCCGATCAGCCCACCAGCTGGCGGGATCAAAAATGCTCCCCCGTCCATCGCTGAGGCTGGCAGCATTCCCACCCCAGAGATCGCCGTGCACCAACGCAGGACACGGTTGATGCTCGTTCAAGTGCTCGGCGAGGCGCAGCAACAACGGATTGAGGTCCGTTGAATCCAGCTGCAACCCATCAAGGATCTCGAGTTGCGGGCGCAGCCTGAGCTCCACGAAGGCCGATCCCCAGTCATCACGCCACCCACCGGGTTGAGACCCAGCGCCGATGAAGCCATCCCGGTGCCAGCCGAAACGAGCTGGGCTGGAGGCCATCGACGACTGGTGCAGCAAGGCCAAACCCCTGCCAAGGGCTGTTTGGTCGCTGCCACCAAAATCCAGCCAAGGCAACAGAAGCACCGCACCGTGGGGCAGTGCTGCCAGAGCGATGGGCTGCGGCACAACCAGGAACGAGGCATCAGCTTGGGCATGCAGGGCCTCGAGGGCCTCCGCCTCCACCTCAAACAGGTGTAGGGCGCTGGCGCCACCACTTTTGGCAAACAACACCTGGCCATCACGGAGGCGAAGTTTCCAGGCCTGATGGATGCAGCCCCCACCAACGGGGGAGACGTCTGTGATCACAGCCCCAACCAATGGCCCATCCTTCGCGGTGAGATCCCGGCGCAGTTCGCTGTTCATTCTCAGCAGGCCCCCTGTCTTGCCAGCATGGACCCGATTCTTCAGGGCGTCGTGAGCGAGTCCAGCGTGATCGTGGTGGGCGGTGGGATCGCTGGCTTAACCGCAGCAGCACTCCTGGCCCGCGATGGCGTCAAGGTCACGCTGCTGGAAGCGCATCAACAACCGGGGGGATGTGCGGGAACATTCCGGCGTGGTCCATGGGTGTTCGATGTTGGGGCGACCCAGGTGGCTGGATTGGAGCCCGGAGGAAGTCATGCCCGACTGCTGAAGCATCTGGACATGCCTCTGCCCAGCGCAGAGCTTCTGGACCCAGGTTGTGTGGTCGACCTGGGCGATGGTTCCCCTCCCATTTCGCTCTGGCATGACCCGGACGCCTGGGCCGCCGAGCGTGAACGTCAATTCCCAGGCAGCCAGCGCTTCTGGAGCATTTGCCATCAGTTGCATTCCAGCAACTGGCAGTTCGCCAGCCAGGACCCTGTGGTGACGCCGCGCTCCCTCTGGGATCTCGGCACATTGCTGCGGGCCCTTCGGCCCGCAACGCTGGCATCGGGACTGTTCACAGGTCTGACCATTGCCGATCTGTTGCAGCTGTGCGGTTGCGGTGACGATCAACGGCTGCGGCGCTTTCTCGACCTCCAGCTGAAGCTGTACTCCCAGGAACCGGCCGATCGCACGGCGGCGCTGTACGGCGCAACCGTCCTGCATATGGCCCAAGCACCACTCGGGCTCTGGCATCTGGAGGGATCGATGCAGGTGTTGAGCAATCAGCTGGTGGCGGCCATTGAGCGCGACGGCGGAACGGTGCTGATGAAGCATCGGGTCACCAAGCTGCAGCCCAGCTCCTCCGGTTGGCAGGTGACGATCAGCACCGGCAAGGGCACGGAACACCAACGCAGCAGCCGTGATGTGGTCTGCAGCCTGCCTCCCCAATGCCTGCAGGAGTTGATCGAACCGGATCACCTGCCCCAGGGGTACCGCAAGCGACTGGACAACCTGCATGAACCGAGTGGTGCGCTGGTGCTTTACGGAGCGGTGCGGCGTGATGCACTGCCACATTCCTGCCCAGGCCATCTCCAGCGGGGCTGCGCATCCCCAGGGCCTCTGTTTGTCTCCATCAGCCGCGAGGGCGATGGGCGTGCGCCCCAGGGGCAGGCCACCTTGATTGCCAGCGTGTTCACCCCAACAGGTGACTGGTGCCGCTTGCCGGAGCCGGAGTACCAGCAGCGCAAAACAGAGATGCTGAACCTGATCCAAGTCGAATTGAACCGCTGGCTCTCGCTCGAAGACGACGCCTGGTTGCACGCTGAACTGGCAACACCACGGGGCTTCGCCGGCTGGACGGGTCGTCCCAACGGCATGGTCGGGGGCCTTGGACAGCATCCAAGCCGGTTCGGCCCCTTCGGCCTGGCAGGACGAACGCCCATGCCGGGGCTTTGGCTCTGCGGCGACAGCCTCCATCCGGGCGAGGGCACGGCGGGGGTGAGCCTGTCAGCTCTCAATGCCTGCCGGCAGCTCAGGGCCGAACGGGGTCAACCGCTCAGTTTTCGGAGCTGACCTCCCCAGGTGCCCTCAAAAAATCCGGGCGCAGGGTCTGCGTTCGGCGCAGTTCCAACGCGAGCTGAGACCAGTTTTGCTGGAGCACGGCATCTTCGAGCTGCTCCAGGCTCCAGCGGTAGGCCGCCAAGCCGCGCAACACCGCATCCCTGTTGGTGGATGCCATCGCCACGCCTAGATCGGGATTCCCACCACCCACACGACTGGTGTCGGCAAAGCCACTGGACGCCAGCACCATGGCCAACTGACGGATCTCCGGATCCCGTTCATCGCCGACTGCCCGCAGCAGTGCAGCACTCACCAGCACCGGCATGTGGGAAATCAGAGCCACAGCCTGGTCATGCTGAGACGCGGTAGCCGTCAGCCAATGGCCGCCCACGCTGACGGCCAGATCACGAACCTGAGCCAGGGCAGCGGGGTCTGTCGCCGCATCAGGAGTCGCGATCCAAGGGCGGCCGCGGAACAGATCCAGCACACCGGCCTCAACGCCCGCCTGAGCTGTGCCTGCCATGGGATGACTGGCCACAAAGCGGGGATGCCGCTGGCGCCAAGCCTCCAACACAGGTTGTTTGACCGAACCAACATCGGTGATCACCGCTGCTTCAGGCAGGGCCGCAATGAGCTCATCCGGTGGGTTCAGCAGCAAGGGAATAGGCAACGCCAGGATCACCAGGTCGCAACCCGAGAGGCAGCTGGGGTCGGTCGACACCGCGCCCACAAGCCCTCGGGCTATGGCGCGATCCGCCGTGGCCTGACGATGCACAAGGCCCTGCACCGTCCAGCCCCGCGCCTGCAGATCCAGACCAAGGGATCCCCCGATCAAGCCAAGGCCAACGATCCCCACACGTCCCGGTTGCACCGCCATCTCTCCCGCAGGGTCGTGAAGCCATGTTGATGGATGGATTGCCATGAACCAATCGCCAGGGGAACCCTGCTTAGGGTTTGACGATGTTGGAAGCCCAGGCCCACCACCAGATCAAAACCCTTCTTCGTCAGGAGGAGTCGGACTGGCCCCACCACCTGACCCTGAGCCGGCTGGTGGCACGAAGCCTGAGGCGTCGCGACACAACACTCGTTCAGCTCCCCCCCAGCAGCAGCGAACGCTGGTGGCTCGGTCTGCTGGTGCCGCTGTGCCTGGCACCCGAAGCGGGGGCACTGGTACTGACGGCCCCCCAGCGCCGGCGTCTGCTCCAGCTGGAATTGCCCCGTCTCCGCCACCAGGGCCTGAGGCTCCCCTGCTGGCAGGGACCGACCCCTCCGGAGGGTCCACAGCTCTGGCTGATGGATGTTGGCGAGCTGATTCAGGCCCATCGCGACGGGCACTTGGGCCAACGGCAACTGCTGATCCCGGAGATGGATCAGTTGAGCCGGCGCATGCGCAACGCTCTCACCTTGGAGATCGAGCATCAGCACTGGGATGAGCTGCGCCAGGCCTGTCCCCAGGCGGAATCCGGATTGCTGGAACTGCATGACCGGATGAGCCAGCAGCTGTTTGCTGATGCCACGAGGCCCGATGGCGCCGTGCGACTCGAAGGCTCAGCGGGGCAGGCCCTGCGTGACCTGCTCCAGCTGATGCCAGCCAGCCCTGAACCGTGGAACAGCCTCCGCAGCATCAACCCGGCTGAGTGGAGTCAATGGGCTGAACTGGATCACCGGCTGCTCCAGTGGCACTGGAAGCTGGCCCCCCTCGAACCACTCCAACTGCTGCGGGGGGTTCTGCTGGATCACCCCTGCCTGATGTTCAGCAGCAATGGAGACAACGCCAGGCTTGATCTGGAATTTGAACAGGCCGGCGTTGTCCCCGACGTGCGGGCAACACTGCGGGAACGGGAGCTGAATGAACCGCTCCCCGTCTATGCCCCGCGTCGCCAGCCCCTGCCGAACACCCGGATCTACGCCCAACATCTCCTGGAGGAGAGCAGAAGGCTCATCCTTGGCCAAGCAGGGCTCACCCTTGTTCTGATCAATGACGACCAGCTGCGTCGGCAGCTAACCAGCTCCCTGGCTGCGGAATTCGGACGCCGTGTGGTGCATGAGTCGACAGCACCCGAAAGCAATGGCGTGGTGACCTGCAACTGGGACTGGTGGCTGGAGCATCAGGAGCAGCTGCCGGCCCCAGTACAGCTGATTGTCGGCATGCTCCCCATCGCCAGTCTGGACAATCCGCTCACCTCGGCTCGAGTGGAGCGACTGAAACAGCAGGGAGAGGACTGGTTCCGCAGCCTGCTGCTGCCGGAAGCTCTGAGCCTGATCCCTGCCGCCATTGCGCCGCTGCGCCGCAGCGGTGGTCGCCTGGCCATTCTCGATGGCCGCCTGCGAGGGCGCAGCTGGGGTGATCAGGTGCTGCACCGACTGGAACCTTGGATTCCATTGCAGCGACTGCTGCCGGAGTGAACAACGCTTAGCCTCCCTGCAACGCTTAGAAGTGCATGGGAGAAGCACGCCGCCGGGCTGCCCAAGGCTTACCCCCTCGTCAACCCAAAGCCAGCACCAAAGCTGTGGACACCTCCCCACGGGTGGTGTCCTGGCTTCCGCTCACCCGCAACCAGACGCAGCAATTCATGGCGGTGACCACCCGTGGCGCCTGGATTGGAATCGGGGGGATGGTGGTGCTCTGGGTCACGGTGCGCTTCATCGGCCCAGCGGCCGGTTGGTGGACGCTTGCGGATACCCCCTGAGCAACCGGCTCAACCAACAAACGAAAACAAAAGAAAACCTTTAGACTGGGTCTCAATGGAGACTCAGTTATGTTTCCGCGCCTCGCCGAACACTATCGATCCGTTGTTGAAGACCTGGTGATGAGCCTGCAGGCCCTTGCCAGCAGCCTTCAAAGCGCGGGCTTCACAGCCACTTGTTATTCCTGTGGCGACGGCCGCGATGGCCATGGCGCTTCCTTTGTGGCTGACATCGGCGATGGCCACATGGTGCGCTTTCTTGTCTCCGACTTCGGCATCAGCTGGGTGGAATCCCGCAACGGCCGAGAACTGGTGAAGCTGGAGGGTGCAGAAGCCATCCAGGAATTGCAGCGGATGGCCGATTTGGCCCAGGAAGGCCAGGTCCGCGCCATGCAGTCCCTAGCCCAGGCCGCCTGAAATCAGGCCGCCGCCTCTGAGGCCTTGGCCGGAGCCGACTTATCGGCAGCAGCCGTCTTCGCAGCGGCGGCGAGGGGGCGCATCGAATTCGCCTTCACCTCAGAACCTTCTGTCAGCTTCTGACGCACCAACGTTTCGATGGTGGCTGTTGCGTCCGGGTTCTCCTCCATCCAGAAGATGGTGTTGTCGCGACCCTGACCGATGTTGTCTCCCTCGTAGCTGTACCAGGCGCCCTTGCGGACAACAACGCCCGTTTCTTCAGCCAGATCCAGCAGACAGCCCAGGGTGCTGATGCCGCGGCCGAAGAGGATGTCGAATTCGGCAATGCGGAAGGGTGGCGCCACCTTGTTCTTCGCCACTTTCACCTTGGCCCTGATGCCGAATTCTTCGGTTCCCTTCTTGAGGGTCTGAATCCGACGGATGTCGAGGCGAACCGAGGCATAGAACTTGAGCGCGTTGCCTCCAGTGGTGGTCTCCGGGTTGCCGTAGGTCACACCAATCTTGAGGCGCAGCTGGTTGAGGAAGATGACGGTGCAACCCGACTTGCCGATGTTGCCGGTGATCTTCCGCATCGCCTGGCTCATCAGACGCGCCTGACTGCCAACCGCCAGGTCTCCCATCTCACCTTCGATCTCAGCGCGAGGGGTGAGGGCCGCCACCGAGTCGACAACGACCAGATCCACCGCTGCTGATCGCACCAGTTGATCAACGATCTCCAGCGCCATCTCGCCGGTGTCGGGCTGAGAGACCAGCAGGTTCTCGACGTCAACGCCCAGAGAAGCGGCATAAACGGGATCCAGGGCATGCTCCGCATCCACGAAGGCCGCCACACCACCACGCTTCTGCACTTCTGCAATCGCGTGCAGCGTGAGCGTGGTTTTACCGGAACTTTCCGGGCCGTAGATCTCCACCACACGACCCTTCGGGTAACCACCACCCAAGGCGAGGTCAAGGGTCAGCGCACCGGTGGAAATCGTCTCCACCCGCATGCGGGAGGCATCGCCCAGCCGCATGATCGATCCCTTGCCGAAGTTGCGCTCGATCTGACCCAGCACCAGATTCAGCGCCTTGTCCCTCTCGCCGGAGGAACGGGGATCGGAAGCGCCGGATTTCATATCTGCAGGCATGAGAAGGACCTGAAACTAAGGAACGAGAGATCCAATGCCACAGAAGCGCCGAATCGTCTCAGGTAGTACAAGCGTACCGTAACGAATCAGGGCCACTGCGCCAGGGGGGCCCGAAAACGATCTGGATGGAGCAGGGCAATCCTTGAGGGAAGACCGCTCTGATCCTGCGGGCGAAGATAGCCCCAACTCACCAGAAAACAGGGCAACTTTTCTAACCCTGGTGTTGAGCGCACCGCCTCCAGCGTCGCCCGGCGGTCTTCCACAAAGCCACACAGCCTTCGCTGCTGCTGAAGCTGAAGCAGAACCTGAGGCTTGGCGCCAGCCTCACGGCCATCCAGGCGCCAAGGGTGCAGGCCAAGGCTGTTCAGCAGTTCAGCTGTGAAGGCCTGAGTTTTGGTGGTGAGAACAGACCAGTCCACCCCCTCAGCCTCCAACTGCTGCAGCCGCTCCACCAGACCGGGGAAAGGTCGATGCAGCGCCAACCAAACCGAACGGCTCTGCCGAACGGCTTGATCTCTGGCGTCATCGAGGGCCGCCTGCAGCTGCTCCGGCCGCCATCCACGCCGTTGCAGTGCCGAGGCCTGCGCGTCCCCATAGGACTCCAGCCAAACCTGAAGGTTCAGCACCGGGAGCTCTGCGGCCAGCAGAACCATCTCCCAACCGTGATGCACCCACGGCCGCAGCTGTCGGAAGGCGTCAGGCACCTGATCAGGCGTCAAGCCCTCTGGAGCAGCCTCAAGACGACGACAGGCATGCCAGGCACTCCACCAGTACTCCGCCATGCCATCAACGATGACCCCGTCGAAGTCGAAGACCAGGAGGGGGCGATCATTCATGGACGAAAACTGGGCCGCTAGGATTCGAACCTAGGAATGGCGGGACCAAAACCCGCTGCCTTACCACTTGGCGACGGCCCATTGATCCGTTTGAACCGCTACCTGCGGATCACCGGAGTACACATAGTTACCCACAGCAGCCAACCCTTCGTCAATCCACCGGGCGAACCAACCGACGGTCGATCAGCGGGGGAAAACCCTCAGGCGTGACATTTCAGCCTCACCGAAGACATCACTGCGCAATCGGTAACGGCGCACAAGGTCGGCCTGCATCCGGAGAACACGCTCACTGCGAGGCAGCAACTCCACCGGCCTGCCTTGCGGCATCACCACCTGTTCCACCGCAAGCCGGCATTCCTCGAGAGCAGCCAATTCATCGTCCTGAGACGCCCGATCCGGCGGAGTGACCTCTGCGGCTGTTTCGGTGGCCTGACGGCGCAAAAGACGGGCCATGGCACGGGTCACCTGGGGCAGGGTGTCGGACTTGATCACCAGGATCGGGATCCCCAGATCCCTGACCTGACGGCGAAGTGATGGTTGACGACTGAGGCCCAGCCGAACGCTCAACACCACATCGGCCTCACTCAAGTCCTCCACAACCCGCGCCTTCCAACCGTGGGAACGGATGGCCTCTTCCACAACACGAGATGGAACCCCGCAACAGAGAACCTGCAGATGCTCGGCGCTGGTCTCCTGCGGTGGTGGTTCCTCTGCCGCACTGGCCCCTCGGGCACTGGCTGCAGGCATGGGCACGGGAGCAGAGACCGGCTGATCCGCAAACGACCGCTGGGACGGAGGCCGCAGCAAACCGGAAGCCTGAGGCGGGTCCACCAGCTGAACGCCCCCCTCAGGCGACAGCTCGCGCTCCTGAACCCTTGGCTTCATGCCCCGGAGCAGTTGATCCACGGTGGCGGCAACGTCGGTGTGCACAGCCCAGCGCTGCCGGCTGTGCATTTCAACCGCCACCGGAAACGTTGGTTCGGCGGCGCGCTCCAACACAGTTTTCTGACTACGCCGCCGCCGGGCCTCCTCATCCCCGAGGGTGACCGCCTGAATGCCCCCCACCAGATCGCTGAGGGTGGGGTTCTTGATCAGGTTGGCCAAAGCATTGCCGTGGGCTGTGGCGACGAGAACCACACCACGTTCAGCGATGGTGCGCGCGGCCTGCGCCTCCAGCTCCGTGCCGATCTCATCGATCACGATGACTTCGGGCATGTGGTTTTCCACCGCCTCGATCATGGTTTGGTGCTGCAGCTCAGGCCTGGCCACCTGCATGCGGCGGGCCCGACCAATCGCGGGGTGGGGGATGTCGCCATCACCGGCGATCTCATTGCTCGTGTCGATCACAACAACGCGCCGCTCCAGCTCATCGGCAAGCACCCTGGCGATCTCGCGCAACGCCGTTGTCTTGCCAACACCCGGGCGCCCCATCAACAACAGGGACTGACCTCCATCCAGGAGGTCCCGCACCATGGCAACGGTGCCGAACACGGCTCGGCCCACCCGGCAGGTCAAACCGACCACCTCACCCTGACGGTTGCGAATCGCACTAATCCGGTGAAGCGTTCGTTCAATTCCCGCCCGGTTGTCGCCACCGAACTGACCGAGCCTGGCCACCACAGCCGTTAGATCCTCGCGGGACAAAGGCGTGGAACCCAACGCCAGGGCACGGCCCGGATAACGAGCTTCTGGAACCCGACCCAGATCGAGCACCACCTCAAGCAACTGCTCTCGCGCTTCTTCCGGCCGCAACTGCTCCTGCACCGCATCCGGCAGGAGCTCGAGAAGGCGATCCAGATCGTCGGTGACCCGTTGCGTGCCCATGGGATCTGCGCGTTTCAGCCTTCTAGCAAGAGCGCTGCAGCCATGGCGCAACCAATGGACGCGCGAGGGAGAGGGCACGCTTCCAACCCTCGGGCCATTGCCACAGGGCAAGGCCACGGGTTTGCGCCTCATCCAGCACAGGCATCAGCAAGCGACGGGCCACACCACCAAAGGCGATGCCAGCCGGCCGCTCCGTCGGACGCAGGAACTCCAGCGTTGCGGCGTTGGTACCACCGGCCAGCTGCAGCGGGCCCGGCGGGGCCAGACTTCGCATGGCACGCCAGAGCTGAACTGCAGCCCGCGCGGTGCCAGCCCCCACATCGCCGCTCATCGGACGCCCATCCAGCTGCCAGAGGGGTCTGTAACCGGCTTGGCGCAGGCGGGAGTAGCGACGCCAAAGCAAATCAGCCAACTGATCGGCCTTCACGCCGTGGCCCTCCAAGCCGGAGCTCACAGCCAAGCGCCGCAAGGGAACCTTGTGCTGCTGAAGGCTTTGGATCAGCGTTGCGAAGCCCTCGTCATGCCCAGATGCGGTGTGAATCTCCACAGCATCGGGCTGAATCGATTGGAGCAGGGAGATCACCTGTTCGGGCGCCAAGCGGTGGTCGCGCTCCTCAATCAGCCCATGGGGGCAAGCCGGCAGGCAGCGGCCGCAGCCATAACAACGCTGCTGGTCGATGCCAGCAGCGGGCGGAATCGCTGACGCCGGACAAATCCTTTCGCAGGGCCGCGGACAGTCCACAGGGCAGCGGCCAGGATCGAACCAGGCCTTGCGGAAGTGAGCATCGGTGCCATCGCTGAGGCTCACCATCAGCCAGGGGCGACGCCCTGTTTGCGCCTCAGCCCAGTCCAGGCCGCGACGCGCTGCCAGGGCAACCGCTGGATCGGCCGCCACATCAACGCAATGAACACCAACAGCCGAAAAGACTGCGGTCAGGTCGGCAATGGCCGGAAGATCCTGGTTGCTTGCTCCACAGATCAGCTTGACCCAGCGGCCCTGAACGAGGGCGTCGTCAGGCGTCAGACCTTCAGATATGTGGTCATCGGTTCCCACTGCAGGCTGCGCGCACCACCCATCTCCACGATGATGCGCAAACGCGGTTCGCGCTTGCAGAGATCGCAGAGCGAAAGAAGTTCGGAGCGCGAGAGCACCTGGCCTTCCAGCAGCCAGAGAGCCACGGGAGCATCACCTTCAAACAGGTCGCCGAGCTGGGGAGCCACCTCCTGCACTTCTCCCACAGCAGCACCACGACCAACACTTTGATGGCCGAGATGGGGCGGACGAATGCCGTGCTTCTGGGTGAGAAACACCTCCGGATCACCAAGACCACGGGCCGAAGTCATGCGGGTGCTGTAACCGGCACCGCGCAGACGTCTTAATAGACGGGTTTCTGCACCGCCTTCGAGCGGAGCCTGCACCGCCAGACAGCCATTGGCTTCGAGATCACGGCGAAATGCCTGACCGGTGAGAAGCAGAGGCATGGCAGCTACAGGGATTGAAGGAGATTCTGGCAGCAGGCAGAGGGATCAGGGGAGAGGGAAGGTCGGTGTTGTAGGTTCGTTGTTTGTTCTGTGTTTCTGTGCCCGTCCGCTAGCCGGGCCTCCAGTCGGCAGAACAGATTCGACGATTGCGTCGAATCCCCAGGCCAGTACGGAAGCTTTCTTCGGAGATCTCCGTCGGGAAACTGCAACAGCACATCGTGCAGATGCAAGTCCCAGCCTCGCTGAATCGTTCGCTAGCCCATTCGAATCCACTCCTTCGGGAGTTCCGCTTCGAACCACGTCTGCGTCCAATCGATCAGCACCTGACCCCATGCGGTTCTCCGCCTGGTGGTTGTCCACGCTGGCGCTTCCTCCCCATCCATGTCCATCGGCATCCTCGGGAAGAAGCTGGGTATGTCCCAGTTCTTCGACGAGCAGGGCAGAGCTGTTCCGGTCACCTTGATCGAAGCAGGCCCCTGCCGCATCACCCAACTCAAAAACGACGACACTGACGGTTATTCCGCAGTGCAGATCGGCTTTGGCGAAACCCGCGAGAAGCTGATCAACAAGCCCGCCCAGGGTCACCTCAACAAATCCGGTGAGGGCCTTCTGCGTCATCTGCGCGAATACCGCGTCGACAGCGTTGAAGGTCTCGAACTCGGTGGCGCCATCACCGTCGGCGATTTCGAAGCCGGCCAGAAGGTGGACGTCAGCGGTGACACCGTCGGCCGCGGCTTCGCTGGCTACCAGAAGCGCCACGGCTTCAGCCGGGGTCCGATGACCCACGGTTCGAAGAACCACCGCGAGCCCGGTTCGACCGGTGCCGGTACGACCCCGGGCCGCATCTATCCCGGAAAGCGGATGGCCGGTCGCTACGGCGGCAAGAAAATCACCACCCGCGGCCTGACCATCCTCAAGGTGGACAGCGAGCACAACCTGCTGGTGGTGAAGGGATCCGTGCCCGGCAAGCCTGGTGCGCTGCTCAACATCCGCCCGGCCTTGCGCGTGGGCGCCAAGCCCGCCAAAGGAGGTAAGTGATGGCCAGTTGTGTCGTTCGTGATTGGCAGGGCAAGGAAGCCGGCAAGGCAACCCTGGACCTGAAGGTGGCCAAAGAGACCACCGCCGTTGACCTGATGCATCGGGCCGTTCTGCGTCAGCAGGCCCATGCACGCCAAGGAACCGCCAGCACCCTCACCCGCTCAGAAGTGCGCGGTGGTGGTCGCAAGCCCTACAAGCAGAAAGGAACTGGTCGGGCCCGTCAGGGATCGATCCGCACTCCTCTGAAACCCGGCGGCGGCATCATCTTTGGACCCAAGCCCCGCACGTACAACCTTGCGATGAACCGCAAGGAGCGTCGTCTGGCCCTGCGCACCGCGCTGATGGCCCGCATTGACGATGTGACCGTCGTGAAGGACTTCGGTGCTTCGCTGGAGGCCCCCAAGACCCGTGAGATCACAGATGCTCTGGGTCGCCTCGGTGTTGCTGCCGGCTCCAAGGTGCTCATCGTTCTGACAAACCCCTCCGATGTTGTGCGCCGTTCCGTGCGCAACCTGGAGAAAGTCAAGTTGATCTCCGCAGATCAGCTGAACGTCTTCGACCTGCTCCACGCCAATGCTCTGGTGCTGGGCGAGGAAGCTCTCGCAACCATCCAGGAGGTCTACGGCGATGACTGAACGTTTCCAAGGACGCCTGGCGGATGTGATCCGCCGTCCCCTGATCACCGAGAAGGCCACCCGCGCCCTCGAAATCAACCAGTACACCTTCGAGGTGGACCACCGCGCCGCAAAGCCCGACATCAAGGCCGCCATTGAGCAGCTCTTCGATGTGAAGGTCACCGGCATCAGCACCATGAATCCCCCGCGACGCTCCCGTCGCATGGGTCGCTTCGCCGGGAAACGTGCCCAGGTGAAGAAAGCCGTGGTGCGACTGGCGGAGGGCAACTCGATCCAACTCTTCCCTGAGTCCTGAGGGGTCTGAATCGTCATGGCAATCCGTAATTTCCGCCCCTACACCCCCGGTACCCGCACCCGGGTGGTCACTGATTTCAGTGAGATCACCAGCCGCAAGCCGGAGCGGACCCTGGTGGTGGCCAAACACCGCCGCAAGGGCCGCAACAACCGCGGTGTGATCACCTGCCGCCACCGCGGTGGTGGCCACAAGCGCCTCTATCGCGTAGTGGATTTCCGTCGCAACAAGCACGGTGTCCCCGCCAAGGTGGCCGCGATTCACTACGACCCGCACCGCAACGCGCGTCTGGCACTGCTCTTCTACGCCGATGGCGAGAAGCGCTACATCCTTGCTCCTGCAGGAGTTCAGGTGGGCCAGACCGTGGTCTCCGGCCCTGATGCCCCGATCGAAAACGGCAACGCCATGCCGTTGTCCTCGGTGCCCCTCGGTTCGGCGGTTCACTGCGTTGAGCTCTACGCCGGTCGTGGTGGCCAGATGGTCCGTACCGCCGGTGCCAGTGCCCAGGTGATGGCAAAAGAAGGCGACTACGTCGCTCTGAAGCTGCCCTCCACCGAGGTTCGCCTGGTTCGCCGCGAGTGCTACGCCACCCTCGGCGAGGTCGGTAACTCCGAGATGCGCAACACCAGCCTGGGTAAGGCCGGTCGTCGCCGCTGGCTCGGTCGCCGTCCTCAGGTTCGAGGCAGTGTGATGAACCCCTGCGATCACCCCCACGGTGGTGGTGAGGGTCGTGCACCGATCGGCCGTTCCGGCCCGGTGACCCCCTGGGGCAAACCCGCCCTCGGTCTCAAGACCCGCAAGCGGAACAAACCCAGCAACCAATACGTGCTCCGGAAGCGTCGCAAGACCTCCAAGCGGAGCCGTGGCGGACGCGATTCCTGATGCAAACCATCACTTATCCGCTTGCTTAAACCGTTATGGGACGTTCACTCAAAAAAGGTCCGTTTATTGCCGACAGCCTGCTTCGCAAGGTTGAAAAGCAGAACGACAACGACGACAAGTCTGTGATCAAGACCTGGTCACGGGCCTCCACGATCCTGCCGATGATGATCGGCCACACGATCGCGGTTCACAACGGCCGCACGCATGTGCCGGTGTTCATCACCGAGCAGATGGTGGGCCACAAGCTGGGAGAGTTCGCTCCCACCCGCACCTTCAAGGGCCACATCAGAGACAAGAAAGGAGGCCGCTAAACCATGACATCGTCAACCCAAACGGCACCCACCGCCCAGGCTCACGGTCGCTTCATCCGAGGCTCCGTGTCGAAGGTGCGCCGTGTGCTCGACCAAATCCGTGGCCGCACCTATCGCGACGCGCTGATCATGCTCGAGTTCATGCCCTACCGCTCCACCGGCCCGATCACCAAGGTGCTCCGGTCTGCGGTGGCCAACGCTGAGCACAACCTCGGTCTCGACCCCTCATCTCTGGTGATCTCGAGCGCGACCGCTGACATGGGCCCCTCCATGAAGCGCTATCGCCCCCGCGCCCAGGGCCGGGCTTACCAGATCAAGAAACAGACCTGCCACATCAGCATTGCTGTGGCGGCTCAGACCGATTCCTGACCCCCGAGGACTCTGACCCAATGGGACACAAAATCAACCCAACCGGTCTGCGCCTGGGGATCACCCAGGAACACCGGTCACGCTGGTACGCCTCCAGCAAGAACTATCCGGCCCTCCTCCAGGAGGACGACCGGATTCGCAAGTTCATCCACAAGAAGTACGGCTCCGCCGGCATCAGCGATGTGCTGATCGCCCGTAAGGCCGATCAACTGGAAGTTGAACTCAAGACCGCACGCCCCGGCGTGCTGGTCGGCCGTCAAGGCAGCGGCATCGAAGAGCTTCGCTCCGGCATTCAGAAGACCATCGGCGACTCCAGTCGTCAGGTGCGGATCAATGTTGTCGAGGTCGAACGCGTCGACGGTGATGCCTTCCTCCTTGCCGAGTACATCGCCCAGCAGCTGGAGAAGCGTGTGGCCTTCCGCCGCACCATTCGCATGGCTGTGCAGCGCGCTCAGCGTGCCGGCGTTCTGGGTCTGAAGATCCAGGTGTCCGGTCGCCTTAACGGTGCTGAGATCGCCCGGACGGAATGGACCCGCGAGGGTCGGGTGCCCCTGCACACCCTGCGTGCCGACATCGACTACGCCACCAAGGTGGCCAGCACGACCTACGGCGTGCTCGGCATCAAGGTTTGGGTGTTCAAGGGCGAAGTGCTGAGCGAACAGGCTCAGCCCATGCCGGTGGGTGCCGCCCCCCGGCGCCGGGCCAGCCGTCGGCCCCAACAGTTCGAAGACCGCTCAAACGAGGGTTGAACAGGAGGCCTGAACCATGCTGAGTCCAAAACGCGTCAAATTCCGTAAGCAGCAGCGAGGCCGCATGCGCGGCGTCGCCACCCGGGGCAACACCATTGCCTTCGGACAATTCGCGCTGCAGGCACAGGAATGTGGCTGGATCACCTCGCGCCAGATCGAGGCCAGCCGTCGTGCCATGACCCGCTACGTCAAGCGTGGCGGAAAAATCTGGATCCGGATCTTCCCCGACAAGCCGGTCACCATGCGCGCTGCCGAAACCCGGATGGGTTCCGGTAAGGGCAACCCAGAATTCTGGGTGGCGGTGATCAAGCCCGGCAGGATCCTGTTCGAGATGGGCGGTGATGAAATCACCCCCGAAATCGCCAAGGAAGCCATGCGCCTCGCGCAGTACAAGCTTCCCGTGAAGACCAAGTTCATCCAACTGGATGAGCAGGAGAAGTCAGCTGGTGCCAAGGCTCCGGCAGCTTCTGAAGCCGTCACCGTGGAGTCCTGACCATGGCCCGTCCCAACGCCGCCGATGTGCGCAGCCTGTCCGATTCGGACATCAACGAACAGATCGACGGCCTGCGCCGCGAGCTGTTCCAACTCCGTTTCCAGCAGGCCACGCGCCAGCTCGCTAACACGCACCGTTTCAAAGAGGTCCGCATCAAGCTGGCCCAGCTGCTGACGGTGCAGTCGGAGCGCCAGCGCTCCACCGCCTCCTGATCCCCCACTCCGTAACCATGGCAGTCAAGGAAAGGATCGGCACCGTCGTCAGCGACAAGATGGAAAAAACGGTGGTGGTCGCGGTGGAAAGCCGCTTCCCACACCCCATCTATCAAAAGACGGTCAGCCGTACCACCCGTTACAAGGCTCACGACGAAGACAACACCTGTCGCGTCGGTGACCGCGTTCGCATCACTGAAACCCGTCCGATGAGCCGCCAAAAGCGGTGGGCCATCGCCGAGGTCCTCAGCCACAGCCCGAAAGCTGCGGCTGAGGAAGCCAACAAGGCTGAAGCTCAGGAGGTGAAGCAGTGATCCAGCAGGAGTCCTATCTCACCGTTGCCGACAACAGCGGCGCCAAGCGCATTCAGTGCATTCGCGTCCTCGGCACCAACCGTCGCTATGCCCACGTGGGCGACGTGATCGTTGCCGCCGTGAAGGATGCCGCCCCCAACATGGGCGTCAAAAAGTCCGACGTGGTGAAGGCCGTTGTGGTGCGCACCAAAGCCACCATGCGTCGTGAAACCGGAAACTCGATCCGTTTCGACGACAACGCCGCCGTCATCATCAACGACGACAAAAACCCGAAAGGCACCCGCGTCTTCGGACCGGTGGCCCGTGAGCTGCGTGAGCGCAGCTTCACCAAAATCGTGTCCCTCGCTCCGGAGGTGATCTGACCATGGCGACTGCAACCACCAAGGCCAAGGCCACCGAGCGCATCAAGATGCGCATCCGCAAGGGCGACACCGTTCAGGTGATCGCCGGCAAGGACAAGGGCAAGACCGGTGCCGTTCTGCGCACCCTGCCCAACGAAAACCGTGTCGTCGTGGAGGGCGTGAACATGCGCACCCGCCACGAAAAGCCCACCCAGGAGGGCGAGACCGGCCGCATCGTGACGGAGGAAGCTTCCCTGCATGCCTCCAACGTGATGCTGTATTCCACCGACAAAAAGGTGGCCAGCCGCGTTGAAATCGTCGTCGAGAAGGACGGCACCAAGAAGCGCCGGCTGAAGAAAACCGGTGAAGTCCTCGACTGATCCCGACTTCTGACCACGCCCAGAAGCACCCCAACCCGTTATGTCACTCAAGAAGCGCTACCGGGAGACCATCCAGCCCAAGCTGCAGAAGGATCTCTCCCTCACCAACATCCATGAAGTCCCCAAGGTGGTGAAAGTCACCGTCAACCGGGGTCTCGGCGAAGCCGCCGCCAATGCCAAGTCCCTCGAGGCTTCGGTGAATGAGCTGGCGCAGATCACCGGCCAGAAGGTCGTTGTGACCCGTGCCAAAAAAGCCATCGCCGGCTTCAAGATTCGGCAGGGCATGCCGATCGGCTGTGCCGTCACCCTCCGTGGTGATCGGATGTATGCCTTCCTCGAGCGCCTGATCAACCTGGCGCTGCCCCGCATCCGCGACTTCCGCGGGGTCAGCCCCAAGAGTTTCGATGGCCGCGGCAACTACACCCTTGGGGTGCGCGAACAGATCATTTTCCCTGAGATCTCCTTCGACAAGATCGATGCGATCCGGGGCATGGACATCACCATCGTGACCACTGCCCGTTCGGACGAAGAGGGCCGGGCCCTCCTCCGCGAGATGGGAATGCCGTTCCAGAGCAACTGAGCCCTCCCCGTCGACACCTATGGCCAACCACGACCCCATTTCCGACATGCTCACCCGCATTCGCAATGCGAGTGAGAAACGTCACGAAACCACCAAGATCCCCGCTTCGCGGATGACCCGCAGCATCGCCAAGGTGCTGCAGCAGGAGGGCTTCATCTCCGAGATCAGCGAGCAGGGTGAAGGCGTTCGCACCGAACTGGTGCTCGCCCTCAAGTACAGCGGCAAGCACAGGCTGCCCACCATCCGCTCCATGCAGCGGGTCAGCAAGCCCGGTCTCCGCATCTACAAGAACACTCGCGGCCTGCCCAAAGTCCTCGGCGGACTGGGTGTGGCGATCATCTCCACCTCCAAAGGTGTGATGAGCGACCGCGACGCCCGTCGTGAGGGCGTCGGTGGCGAAGTGCTCTGTTACGTCTACTGATCCGGAGCTGAACCATGTCACGAATCGGCAAAAACCCTGTTCCCGTCCCTGAAAAGGTCACAGTTTCCCTCGACGGTCTCACCGTCAAGGTGAAAGGACCCAAAGGCGAACTGGAGCGCACCCTTCCTGAAGGCGTCAGCGTCAGCCAGGACAACAACACCATCGTGGTCTCCCCCACGAGCACCAAGCGCATCTCCCGTGAGCGCCACGGCCTGAGCCGCACCCTCGTCGCCAACATGATCGAGGGTGTCAGCAACGGCTACAGCAAAGCCCTCGAGATCGTTGGTGTGGGCTCCCGTGCCCAGGTCAAAGGCAAAACTCTCGTGGTGAGTGCTGGCTACAGCCACCCCGTCGAGATGGAAGCCCCTGAAGGCATCACCTTCAAGGTGGAGAACAACACCAAGGTGATCGTCTCCGGCATCGACAAGGAGCTGGTGGGCAACGAAGCCGCCAAGGTCCGCGCCATCCGTCCGCCCGAGCCCTACAAGGGCAAAGGCATCAAGTACGAGGGCGAGCGCATCCTGCGCAAGGCAGGCAAGTCCGGCAAGAAATAAGCCTTGTCCTGACGTTCCTTCCCTTCACCCACCATGTCCCAACTGTCCCGCAAACAGCAGACGCAAAAACGCCACCGGCGTCTGCGTCGTCACATCACCGGAACCTCAGACCGTCCGCGTCTGGCCGTGTTCCGCTCCAACAACCACATCTACGCCCAGGTCATCGACGACGCGGCCCAGAGCACACTCTGCTCCGCCTCCACCGTTGACAAGGAGCTGCGCGCCGGCCTCAAGGCTCCGGCTGGCAGCTGCGACGCCTCTGTCGCCGTCGGCGAACTGGTCGCCAAGCGCGCCATCGCCAAAGGCATCCAGCAGGTGGTGTTCGACCGCGGCGGAAATCTGTACCACGGCCGGATTAAAGCCCTCGCCGATGCCGCCCGGGAAGCGGGCCTTCAGTTCTGATTCCTGCTCAACCCATGACAGATTCCTCCCCCCAATCCAATCCCAACGCCGTGCCGGGTGCGGCCGACGTTCCAGCGGCAGCCGAAGGGCAGCAGCAACAGGAACAGCGCCGCGGCCGTGGCGACCGTGATGGTCGTCGTGGCGACCGGCGTGGTGGCCGTCGCGGCCAGGAACGCGATTCCGAATGGCAAGAGCGCGTGGTTCAGATCCGCCGCGTCTCCAAGACCGTGAAAGGCGGTAAGAAGATGAGCTTCCGGGCCATCGTGGTTGTCGGCAACGAGAAAGGCCAGGTCGGCGTTGGCGTCGGCAAGGCCAGTGATGTGATCGGTGCCGTCCGCAAGGGTGTTGCCGATGGCAAGAAGCACCTCGTCAAAGTGCCGTTGACCCGCCACAACTCCATCCCGACCCTCTCCAATGGTCGTGATGGTGCTGCCAGCGTGCTCATCCGCCCTGCAGCCCCAGGTACCGGTGTGATCGCTGGCGGTTCCATCCGCACAGTGCTCGAACTCGCCGGCATCAAGAATGTCCTGGCCAAGCGCCTGGGCAGCAAGACCCCCCTGAACAATGCACGGGCTGCCATGGTGGCCCTGTCGCTTCTCCGCACCCACAAGGAGACGGCGAAGGAACGGGGAATCTCCCTCGAACAGATCTATTCCTGATTCGCGATGACTCTCCGACTCGATTCCCTCAAATCCAACAAGGGCGCTCGTCGCCGCAAATTGCGCAAGGGCCGCGGCATCGCCGCTGGTCAGGGTGCCAGCTGCGGCTTCGGTATGCGCGGCCAGAAATCCCGTTCGGGTCGCCCCACGCGCCCCGGCTTCGAGGGTGGCCAAATGCCTCTGTACCGCCGGGTACCGAAGCTGAAGCACTTCCCCCTGGTGAATCCCAAGTTCTTCACCGTGCTCAACGTTTCTGCGTTGAACGACCTGAAGGACGGCAGCACCGTCAACTTGGATTCCCTGGTCAAGGACGGCATCGTGACCAGCCCCAAGCATCCTCTGAAGATGCTCGGCAACGGTGAACTGAAAGCCAAAAAGCTGACAGTGCAAGCCGCGGCGTTCACCGCCTCGGCCCGCACCAAGATCGAAGCCGCAGGCGGAACCTGCGAAATCCTCGACTAATCAAGGGCTCGTCCCCAAGTCAGCCCTAGGGTCTGAGCCGTCCGCTGGATTTCGATCCACGGGCGGCTTCTTGGCTTTTCGCCCAACTTCACTTTCTTCCGGACATGCTCGTCAGTCGGGGTCGCAACCCCAACGCCTCCGAAGTGATCGGCCAGCTGATCACCAACCCTGGGCTCCGCAGTCGCGTGCTCACCACACTCGGCCTGCTGTTGTTGGTGCGTCTTGGGATTTACATCCCAATGCCCGGAATCGATCGAGAAGCGTTCAAGCAATTCATCGATCAAGGCGGACAGCTGATCGGTTTTCTCGACATCTTCACCGGCGGAGGGATCTCCACCCTGGGCATCTTTGCCCTGGGGATCCTGCCTTTCATCAACGCCTCGATCATCCTCCAGTTGCTGACCGCAGCACTGCCGCAGCTGGAAGACCTCCAGAAGAATGAGGGCGAGGCTGGCCGACGCAAAATCGCCCAGATCACCCGTTATGTGGCGCTCGGTTGGGGTCTCGTCCAGAGCGTCGTCTTCGCCATGATCCTGCGCCAATACGCCGTGGAAGGTCTGAGCGAAGTGACCTTTGTGGTGCAGACGGCACTGGCCCTGGTCACCGGCTCGATGGTGGTGATGTGGCTGAGTGAAGTAATCACGGAGCGGGGCATCGGCCAGGGGGCTTCCCTGGTGATTTTTCTGAACATCGTCGCCACCCTGCCGCGCACCCTCGGCGCCACGATCGAAGCCGCTCAAACCGGTGACCGCGACACCGTGCTGGGCATCATTGTTCTGGTGCTGGTGTTCCTGGCCACGATCGTTGGAATCATCTTCGTGCAGGAGGGAGCGCGCCGTATCCCCATCGTCAGCGCCAAGCGCCAGGTGGGTGGAGCAGGTGTGCTCCCCACGCGTCAGAGCTATCTGCCGCTCAAGCTGAATGCCGGCGGTGTGATGCCGATCATTTTCGCTTCAGCCCTGATTTTCCTGCCGGTCACCATCGCCAACCTCACCAAGAGTGAGTGGTTGATCCGTGCGGCCAGTGCCCTGAATCCTGGGGCAGCGAACCCCTGGCCCTACGCACTCACATTTTTTGCATTGATCCTGGGCTTCTCTTATTTCTATGCCTCTCTCACGGTGAATCCCGCTGACATCGCCACCAACCTGAAACGGGGTGGTGTGGCGATTCCAGGCGTTCGCCCCGGCAGCGCCACGGCCACTTATCTCTCAGGAGTCCAGAACCGCCTCACCTTGCTGGGTGGTCTGTTCCTCGGCGCCGTCGCCATCATTCCCGCGGCCGTCGAACGCGCCACGAATGTGCAGACCTTCCAGGGGCTTGGCGCCACATCACTGCTGATCCTTGTCGGTGTGGCCATCGACACGGCCAAGCAGGTGCAGACCTATGTGATCTCACAACGCTACGAAGGCCTCGTTCGCCAGTGAGCGCTGCTGGGCAGCGCACCCTCCATTCACGTCACCTCACGCTTACGCAACCATGAAAAATCGCTTGCTCTTTCTTGGCCCTCCCGGAGCCGGCAAAGGCACCCAAGCCGCTCGGCTGTGCGATTCCAACGGCATGAAGCATCTGTCCACGGGCGATCTGCTGCGCTCTGAAGTGGCAGCCGGCAGCGATCTGGGCAAAGAAGCTGAAGCGGTGATGAACCGCGGCGAACTGGTGAGCGACGCCCTCGTGCTGGCGATTGTGGAAAGCCAGATGAAGGCTCTCACCACCGATGGCTGGCTGCTGGATGGGTTCCCGCGCACGGTGCCCCAGGCTGAAGCCCTCGAACCCCTGCTGGCCGAATTGCAGCAACCCATCCAGGCCGTGGTTCTGCTGGAGCTGGATGACGCCGTTTTGATTGAACGGCTGTTGGCCCGCGGTCGCGCCGACGACAACGAAACGGTGATCCGCAATCGCCTGGAGGTTTACCGCGAGAAAACCGCACCCCTGATTCGCTTCTACAGCGACAAGGGTCTCCTGGTTTCCGTCCCCGCCCAGGGCAGAGTCGAGGAGATCACCAAGCGGATCGAGACCATTCTCGGTTGACCGGCATGGTAACGTTGCCGTTTGGAAATTTGGAGAGCCACGCCTCATGAAGGTGCGCAGCTCAGTGAAGAAAATGTGTGACAAGTGCCGGGTGATCCGTCGCCACGGCAAGGTCATGGTCATTTGCGCCAACCCCAAGCACAAACAGCGCCAGGGCTGATCCCCCGCTGTTCTGAAACATTCCTCGCCTCCAGGACTTCGGAGGCATCTGTCCTTTTCAACTAAACGAACGTGGCACGGATCGCCGGCGTTGACATTCCCCGCGACAAGCGGATCGAAGTGTCCCTCACTTACATCTACGGAGTTGGTCTCACCCGCTCACAGGCCATCCTGGCCAAAACCGGCGTGAACCCCGACATCCGGGTGAAAGATCTGGAGGACGGAGATCTTCAGAAGCTCCGCAACGCCATGGAGGAGTACACCCTCGAAGGCGATCTGCGCCGTCAGGAGGGCATGGCCCTCAAGCGCCTGCAGGACATCGGCTGCGTCCGTGGCCGTCGCCACCGCATGAGCCTTCCCGTTCGTGGCCAACGCACCCGCACCAACGCCCGCACTCGCCGCGGCGCGCGGAAAACTGTGGCCGGCAAGAAGAAGTAAGTCCTCTACATCCTTATCCCTGACTGCATACGGCCATGGCTAAAACCGTCAAAAAATCCGGCCCCAAGAAGGCCAAGCGCAACGTCCCGAACGGCGTCGCTCACATCCAGAGCACCTTCAACAACACCATCGTGTCCATCACCGACACCGCCGGTGAGGTGATTTCCTGGTCGTCTGCAGGTGCCAGTGGCTTCAAAGGTGCTCGCAAAGGCACCCCCTTCGCGGCTCAAACAGCTGCAGAAGCAGCAGCACGTCGCGCCCTTGACCAAGGCATGCGTCAGATCGAAGTGCTGGTGAGGGGTCCTGGCTCAGGCCGTGAGACCGCCATCCGTGCTCTCCAGGTTGCTGGCCTCGAAATCACCCTGATTCGCGACGTCACCCCCCTGCCCCATAACGGTTGCCGCCGGCCCAAGCGCCGCCGCGTCTGAACCGAGCTGATTTCCGTCCGGTTTCTCCCCTTACCCCGATTCAGACCGTGTTGCAGTACCAGATTGATCGCATTGAGCATCAGGTGGCCGAGGATCGCGCCCAGTCCGGCGTTTTCCTGATCGGTCCCCTCGAGCGTGGCCAGGCCACGACCCTGGGCAACGCGCTGCGTCGCGTGCTGATGGGTGGACTGGAAGGCAGTGCTGTCACCGCCATCCGGATTGCCGGTGTCAATCACGAATATGCCACGGTTCCTGGGGTCCGTGAAGACGTTCTCGACATCCTGCTGAACTGCAAGGAGCTCACGGTCAACAGCCGTTCGGCCGAACTCGAGATCGGTCGTCTCGTGGTGGCTGGTCCCGCTGAAGTGAAGGCTGGAGATCTTCAGTTCTCCTCTCAGGTGCAGGTGGTGGACGTCGATCGTCCGATCGCCACCGTGGCCGACGGCCACAGCCTCGAGCTGGAAGTGCACGTCGAGCGCGGCGTTGGCTATCGCCCGGTGGATCGTCACAACGAAGAAACCAGTGCCATCGATCTGCTCCAGATCGATGCCGTGTTCATGCCCGTGACCCGGGTCAACTTCACCATCGACGAAACCGCCGTTGCCGAAGGCGGTTCGGCCCGCGAGCGCCTGCGGATGGAGATCGTCACCGACGGCTCCATTACCCCCGACGACGCCCTGGCTCAATCAGCCAATCAATTGATTGAGCTGTTCCAGCCGCTGGCCACGGTCACTCTCGTGGAGGAAGTTCCTGCTGAACCCGAGCCCTCGGCGGAAGCACAGATTCCTCTTGAGGAACTGAACCTTTCGGTTCGCGCCTACAACTGCCTCAAGCGGGCCCAGGTCAACTCCGTGTCTGACCTGATGGGCTTCAGCTACGAGGATCTTCTGGAGATCAAGAACTTCGGTTCCAAATCCGCTGATGAAGTGATCGAAGCCCTCGAGCGCATCGGCATCTCCATCCCCCAGAGCCGCACTTCTGCATAACTGCAGAACGGCCTGAACGTCCTTTTTCGTCTTCGTCACCGACAGAACCATGCGTCATCAATGCCGAGTTCCTCAGCTGGGACGTCCAGCTGACCAGCGCAAGGCAATGCTGCGCGCCCTGACCACCCAGCTGATTCGCGAAGGTCGGGTCACCACCACCAAGGCACGGGCCAAAGCGCTTCGCGACGAAGCCGAGCGCATGATCACCCTGGCCAAGGACGGCAGCCTCGCCTCCCGTCGCCGGGCCATGGGTTACATCTACGACAAGCAGCTGGTGCATGCCCTGTTCGACAAGGCTCCCAACCGCTACAGCGATCGCAAGGGTGGCTACACCCGCATCACCCGCACCGTTCCCCGTCGTGGCGACAACGCCGAGATGGCCATCATTGAACTGGTCTGATCAGACCTCACGTCAGTTCTGACGTTTGAACACCCAACCCTCGTCTGCAGGTCCTGAGCCAGCGTCCCTTCAGCGGATCGCGCTCAGCCTTCAGTACGAGGGTTCTTCGTTTTGTGGGTGGCAGCGCCAACGCAACGGTCGCAGTGTTCAGGCCGTGCTGGAGGACGCCATCGCCCAGCTTGATCCGCACCGACCGGTGCAGACCTTTGCAGCCGGTCGCACCGATGCAGGCGTTCATGCCGCCGGTCAGGTGGTGCACTTCGACTGCAGTGGCCCGATCCCAGCTCGCAAATGGGCCCCGGCTTTGAACGGACGCCTGCCGCGCACCATTCGTGTGCGCGAATCCGTCGCCCGTCCCCTGGATTGGCATGCCTGTTACTCCGCCACCTACAGGCGATACCGGTACACGATTCACAACGGGCGCCGCCCCAATTTGTTTTTAAGCCCCTGGAGCTGGCACCGATACCAACACAGACTGGATGAGTCCCGCATGCGGGACGCTTTGAGCAGCATGCTTGGTCTGCACGACTTCAGCGCCTTCATGAAGGCAGGCAGCCGTCGCGCCCATGCCCGAACCACCGTGCAGGAGGTGCTCGTGGAGCGCCAAGGCGATCTTCTGCGGGTTGAGATTCAGGCCAGTGGTTTTCTGTACGGCATGGTTCGCCTGCTGATGGCCCAGTTGGTGGCCGTTGGCGAGCACCGTCTCAGTGTTGCCGCCTTTGAACAGCGCTGGAGGGAACGACGACGCCATGAGGTGAAAGAGGCGGCGCCGGCCACGGGCCTCTGCCTGCTTCGGGCTGGCTATGCCGAGCCCATCTTCACCAAAGCCGGCTGGTACGATTGTCAGCCGTGGTTTTTTCTGGCCGAGAGCGATCCGCCTCCGGATCCACCCTCAACGCCGGGATAAACGGGCCTCTACTTCGAAAGCTGCCCAACTCACTGGAGCTGGAGAGCCGAAGAGTAAGCTCGATCTTTAGCCCCGTCAGGTCCAGTTCTGGACCGACCCCTTTGCCCAGTTCCGCTTCTTCAGGCGGGACATAACCGAACCGGCATGCCGGCGCGATGAACAAGACCTCTCTCCCCCCGATTGATTCGATCGACCGCCAGTGGTACGTGGTGGACGCTGAGAATCAAACCCTCGGCCGTCTGGCCACTGAAGTGGCCGCCGTGCTGCGTGGCAAGAACAACCCCAGCTTCACCCCCCATCTGGACACCGGTGATTTTGTCGTCGTCGTGAACGCCGAGAAGATCAAAGTCTCCGGCCGTAAGCCCCAGCAGAAGCTGTACCGCCGTCACTCCGGTCGTCCCGGCGGCATGAAGGTGGAAACCTTCGAAGCTCTGCAGGAACGGATCCCCGAGCGGATCGTGGAGAAGGCCATCAAAGGCATGCTCCCCCACAACGCCCTGGGCCGCCAGATGTTCCGCAAGCTCAAGGTCTACAAAGGCACCGAGCATCCCCACGCCGCTCAAAAGCCCCAGCCTCTTCAGCTCAACCCCTCCGCATCCGCCCAATGAGCAACAACTCCGTCGTCTACTGGGGCACCGGTCGTCGCAAGACCTCTGTCGCCCGTGTTCGTCTCGTCCCCGGCAATGGAGCGATCACCATCAATGGTCGTCCCGGTGACAACTATCTGAACTACAACCCCTCGTACATCGCAGCGGTGAAGGCTCCCTTGGAGACCCTCGGCCTCAGCAGCGAGTACGACATCCTCGTCAACGTTCACGGTGGTGGACTCACCGGTCAGTCCGGCGCCATCAAGCAAGGTGCAGCCCGCGCCCTGTGTGAATTGTCTGCCGACAACCGCAAGCCGCTGAAGACGGAAGGTCATCTCAGCCGCGACCCCCGTGCCAAGGAACGCCGCAAGTACGGCCTCAAGAAAGCCCGTAAGGCTCCTCAGTTCTCCAAGCGCTGATTTTTTTACCGATGCCAAAGCCCGACATTCATCCCACCTGGTATCCCGACGCCAAGGTGATCTGCAACGGCGAAGTGGTCATGACCACAGGCGCCACCCAGCCGGAGATCCACGTCGACGTCTGGAGTGGCAACCACCCCTTCTTCACCGGCACCCAGAAGATCCTCGACACCGAGGGGCGTGTGGACCGCTTCATGAAGAAGTACGGCATGGGCACCAAGAAAAAAGGTGCCGACCCTGCCAAGGCCGAGTCCAAGGCCTGAGGGTGAGAACGGGGCATGGACGCCTCGACCTTGTTCACACGGCTGGAAACAGCCACAGCCAGCTTCCGCAACCTCGAGCGGCAGCTGGCTGATCCTGATGTGGCCGCTAATCCGAAGCGGCTTGAATCGATCGCACGGGAGCGATCAAGACTTGAGCCACTCGTGCTCGACTTCGAGGAACTCCAGAAGCTCGAATCCGAGCGTGATTCCGCACGTCAGCTGCTGAAAGACAGTCGCGGTGACGCTGCAATGGAGGAACTGGCGCAGGATGAGTTGGCCAGCCTCCAGGAACAGCACGCAACGCTGACGGAGCGGCTCACCCTGGCTCTGCTGCCGCGGGATCCCCGCGATGAGCGCAGTGTGATGCTGGAAATTCGTGCCGGCGCAGGCGGCGACGAGGCCTGTCTCTGGGCCGGTGATCTGGCACGGATGTATGAGCGGTACAGCCAAAAAGTGGGCTGGGCCGTGCAATCCATCAGCTGCACAGAGGCCGACCTGGGCGGGTTTCGCGAACTGATCCTGTCGGTGCGTGGCGACAGCGTCTACAGCCAACTGAAATTTGAAGCGGGAGTGCATCGGGTGCAACGGGTCCCGGCCACGGAATCCCAGGGTCGGGTCCACACCTCAACAGCCACAGTGGCCGTGATGCCCGAAGCCGATGCCGTGGAAGTTCAGCTCGACCCGAAGGATCTCGATATCAGCACAGCGCGTTCAGGCGGTGCTGGGGGGCAGAACGTCAACAAGGTGGAAACAGCTGTGGACCTTCTCCACAAACCCACGGGCATCCGCGTGTTCTGCACCCAGGAACGCTCCCAGCTGCAGAACCGGGAACGGGCCCTGGAGATCCTGCGCGCCAAATTGTTGGAGCGGGAGCAGGCGGCTGCCGCAGAACGCGAAAGCAGCGACCGACGCGCCCAAGTGGGCAGTGGTGACCGCTCCGAAAAAATCCGCACCTACAACTACAAGGACAACCGAACCACAGATCACCGGCTGGGCCGAAACTTCACCCTTGAACCTGTGCTGGAGGGCCAGCTGGAGGACCTGATCGGTGCCTGCATCGCCGAAGAGCAACGTCAGAAACTCGAAGCGCTGAGCGATCAGGCCGAGGCCTGACGGTCAAGCACCGATCACGTACTTCGCCCATTCCTGGTGATGACCGGAATGGATCTGGCGCCGGGCCTCAAAACTGAGGCTGCTGGCCGGTCGCCGCGGCACATGGCGCAGAGGCATGGCGGCTTCCTTCGGAGTTCGATTGCCTTTGCGCACATTGCAGCTGAGGCAAGCCGTGGTCACGTTCTCCCAGGTGTCGCTACCTCCCCGACTGCGGGGCATCACATGGTCGATGGACAACTGATTGTCACGACTGCCGCAGTACTGGCAGGTGTGGTTGTCCCGCTGGAAGAGGTTGCGACGCGTCAGGGGCAACTGACGAAAGGGAACGCGAACGTACTGGCGCAGGCGGATCACCGTTGGCAGGTGGGTGCCATGACGCAGTTGCCGACAGGGGTCGTGTTCCAGACTCTCGGCCTTGCCCTTCAGCATCATCACCACAGCCCGTCTCCAGGTGGTGATATTGAGCGGCTCGTAGGACGCATTGAGAACGAGAACCTGGCCCATGCCAGCTCACTCAATAATGGTCATGCTATCTGCGATGTGAAGCTGTCTCGGTAGCGCCGAGCACCGCCTGTGATTCCGGAGCTGAATCCACGTCAGCGCGCCTGGGTGGAGGTTTCACCTGCAGCGATTCGGGCCAACGCCAGGGCGCTCTGCCAACACCTCGGTGCTCGTACCCAACTGATGGCGGTGGTGAAGGCCGATGGCTACGGCCACGGCGCCGAGACGGTGGCACGGGCTGCCCTTCAGGGGGGAGCCACCAGCCTTGGCGTGGCCACGCTGCAGGAAGGCCTTGAGCTGCGGCGGGCCGGCCTGGAAGCACCAGTGCTGTTACTCAGCAACCTCAATGAACCGGAGGACCTGCGCACCTGCCTGCACTGGCGGTTGATGCCCACCCTGAGCAGCCTTAGGGATGCCCAGCTCTGCAACGCTCTGGCTGCCGAGAGCGGTCGATGTTTCGACGTGCAATTGAAGATCGACACCGGCATGGCACGGCTGGGCTGCTCCCTCAGCGAGGGACATCAGACCGCGGCGGAGCTGAACAGCCTGGAACACCTCAATCTGGAGGGCATCTACAGCCATCTGGCCTGTGCCGATGAGCCGAACGATGCCTTGACCAGCCTCCAGCAGGAGCGCTTCGTGAGCATGCTCTCGGCCCTGCCCCAAGCGGGTGCCGGCATCACCCGCCATCTGGCCAACTCGGCAGGGACCCTGCTCAACCGGGAGCTGCACCACGACCTCGTGCGCGTTGGATTGGCCCTGTACGGCCATGCCCCCGCCAGTCATCTGAGCAACGTCATTCCCCTGCAACCCGCCCTGGCGGTTCGTGCCCGGGTCAGCCTGATCCGCGACGTGCCCGCCGGCACTGGAGTCAGCTACGGCCATCGCTTCATCACCCAGCGCCCCACGCGGCTTGCGGTGGTCGGGATCGGCTATGCCGATGGTGTTCTGCGGTCCCTCAGCGGGCACATCCAAGCCTTGCATCGCAATCGCCAGCTGCCTCAGGTGGGAGCCATCACCATGGACCAGCTCCTGCTGGATGCCACCGATGCAGCTGAGCTGGAGGAAGGCGACATCGTCACTCTGCTGGGCCAGGACGGCGAACTGGAATTAAGCCCTCAAAGCTGGAGCAACCACTGCGGCTCGATTCCCTGGGAGATCCTCTGTGGTTTCAAACGACGTCTGCCCCGCGTTGAAGTCTGACTACCTGCCCAGCACTTGGTACTCTGGGTGCGCCGCTGGAGAGGTGGCTGAGTGGTTGAAAGCGGCTCCCTGCTAAGGAGTTACAGGAGGCAACTTCTGTCGAGGGTTCGAATCCCTCCCTCTCCGTTCCAAGTCCATCAACTCAATCCGCCGGTTCCTCTGAGCTGGTGAACAGGTTGAGTTGCCGTGCCAGCTCCGGCAAAAGCGATGCGTCCCTGGCGCGATCAGGCCCCGTGGTGAACACCACCAGCAAGCTGGGCGGCTGCTGTTCAGACGCCTGGAACCAGGCGGCGTCATGACGGGCCTGACTCATCCAGCCGGCCTTGCTCCACAGCAGAGCGTCCTCAGGTAGGCCTTCGCCGAGGAAGCCATCCACCTGGTTTTCAGGATCAGCGCGACGCTGCTTTTGATCGAGCGAGCGCCGCAACAGACCCTGCAGCCGACGACAGGCCGGTGGCGAAACCACCGCACCGGTCATCACCGCCTCCAGCATCCGGGCTGTCGCAACCGTGGACAAGCCATTGCGGTTGCCGTTGTCGGCCCCATAGAACATTTTCTCCCGGCCATAGGGACCATCACCCCAGGTCTTCTGGCAGCAATTCACCGCCTCAAGTTCCGGCCAGGCCAGGCTCTGCAACCAGCCATTGATCAAGCGACGCTGCTGCGTCCAAAGCTCCCAGCGTTCGCCATGGATGGCAGGGCCGCTTGTGGTGCCTGTGAGCAGATCCACCACAAGCCCCGTGGCATCGTTGCTGGAATCGGCGATCATGTCGCGCATCGCGCGCCGCAATTCGTCGCTCTCAGGGATCAGGTCCCGTTGCAGCCACTGCTCAACAGCGACGGCATAGAACAGCTTCACCACGCTGGCCGGATAGAGGATCCGGTCTTGGTTCCAGGAAGCACCACGGCCCTGACCCGCCTCCGGTGCAGCTTCGTCGTACCGCACCCAGGTGATCGCCAGGCTGTTGCGCAGCCCCGGGCGACCGTCGGCATCGAGCCCATCGAGGGCCGCCTCAAGCCGAGCCGCCATTGCGGGATCGGGACGGTAGAACGCCATAGCGATTCGATTGGGCCATGGCGACGTTAGGCACCCTGCTGGCCCCGGACCTGATTCAGACAGGCTCCAGTTGGCAGCTGTGCGCTGACGTGAATGGTTATTCGCGATCTGACGGCGCGAGTCTGACCACTCAGGCCTGTCGTGGACGCCGTTTTCGCATTCTGGAGAGGCAGCCCAAGAGGATCGCTGTTCAGCTGCTGGAGGATGGCTACCGCTGCTGGTTCGAACTCGAGGCGGTTCTGGGGCGAGCTGAGCGATGCGCAGCCTGGCGACCGTCGCCGCTGAGCGCGACGGAGATTGAACGACGCCTGCCTGGCGTCCTCGCCTGGAGCGAAACCGCCCAGCAGCGTCGCAATGTCTACCTCTGGGGAGGCACCACAGAACCGGACATGGATTGTTCCGGTCTGATGCAGATGGCCTTCGCCAGCCAGGACATTTGGATTCCGCGAGATGCCTATCAACAGGAGCGGTTCTGCCAACCTGTTGCAGCTCTGCCCGACGATCACAGCCTGCTGCGCCCTGGAGATCTGCTGTTTTTTGGCACACGGCAGCGTTGCACCCATGTGGGGATCCATCTCGGCGAGGGCCGCTACCGCCACAGCTCAGGCCAGGACCATGGGCGCAATGGGATCGGCATCGACAGCTTGCACAGCAGCGATCAACACCCTGTGGCTTGCCACTACAGGGCTGAATTCCGCGGCGCAGGCCGTGTGGTGCGTTGCCATGACGGATCGCATCTCTCCTGACGCTGGCAGGCGGATGAATCGAGCCCCTGCTTAAGTTGAGCGACTCGCAGCGCGACCGGCATGAGTGCACCCCTGAATCTCTCGGTGGTGGTGCCGCTGTACAACGAAGAGGAAAGCCTGCCTCATCTGGTTGAGCAGCTCCTTTCAGCACTGCGTCCAAGCGACGAGGCGTTTGAACTGGTCCTGGTCGACGACGGATCCAGCGACCGCACCGCGAACGTGCTGGCCCAGCTCAGCGCCGAAGTGCCCGAAGTGGTGGCTGTGCTGCTGCGCAAGAACTATGGCCAGACCGCAGCCATGGCGGCTGGGTTTGATGTGGCTGGCGGAGAGGTGATCGTCAGCCTCGATGGAGATCTGCAGAACGATCCAGCCGACATTCCCATGCTGCTGGCCAAACTGCGAGAGGGGTACGACCTCATCAGTGGCTGGCGCCATCAGCGCCAGGACGCCGCCCTCCAGCGCAAACTTCCCTCCCGGATCGCCAACCTCTTGATCGGCCGGGTAACCGGTGTGCGGCTGCATGACTACGGCTGCTCCCTCAAGGCCTACCGCCGCGAGGTGCTCTCAGACATGCGGCTCTATGGGGAGCTGCATCGCTTTCTTCCCGCCCTGGCCTTCATCGAGGGTGCACGGATCACCGAAGTGAAGGTGAACCACCGGGCGCGTCAGTTCGGCAGCAGCAAGTACGGGATCGATCGCACCTTCCGTGTGCTGATGGATCTGCTCACGGTCTGGTTCATGAAGCGTTTTCTGACCCGGCCGATGTACGTGTTCGGCTTCGGGGGGCTGCTGGCCATCGCCGCCAGCCTGATCACCAGCACCTATCTCCTTGTGATCAAGGTGATGGGAGGCGACATTGCCAATCGCCCACTGCTCACCCTGGCGGTGGTGCTTGGCTTGGCTGGCATTCAATTGTTCTGCTTCGGACTGCTGGGCGAACTGCTGATCCGCACCTACCACGAAAGCCAGGATCGCCCGATTTATCGCATCCGCGAAACATTGCGCGGCGGCCGAGCCGGCTGACGGATCGGGGCAGCGGCCGGCGCGCCACGGAACGGTGCGATCGCCGCAGCAGCTGCTTCCACCACACGCGCATCGCTGTCACGCAGCGCCTGTCGCAGCAGGGGCAGCGCCGAACGGTGTCGCCATCGGGCGGCCAGACGAACGGCGCGCAAACGCTCCTCGGGTCCAGCCTCCATATCAGCCTTGAGACGACGCTCCAGGGCAAGACGCTCCAAGGGACTGCTCGGCGCCGTCCAGGACTCCAGGGAAGCATCGGCGGATTCCCCATCAGCAGCGGGCTCAATCACCAGTTCCAACTGGGCACGATTGATCTGTGCGACACGGCTGGCATCCGTGCTGGAAAGCATCGGCTTCACCGGCTTCCTGCGCAACCAGAGCACCACCGTGAGCAGCACGACGGCACCGGGGAGGAGAACGTTCTGCATGCGGATTGAACTTTTATGTCGCCGTCGGGGCCTAAAGCAGGCCGTCAGAACGGTCCTACTTACAGTAGCTGCGAAGCTTTTGGCCTCGACATGACTGGAGATTTCGCTGCTGCCTGGCTGCCTGCGATTTTCGTGCCCATCACCGGAATCGTGTTCCCCGCAGTGTTCATCGTCCTTGTTGGTCGAGTGATCACCGCTGCCGAGTGACCGCGACCTGCGGACCGTTTCAACCCCTCAGCACTCGTACCTCATGACCGTCACTCCTGCTGCTGATCCCTGCGTCGGCAACCTTGCGACACCCGTCAACAGCGGCTATTTCATCAAGGGTCTAATCAACAACCTGCCTCTGTACCGCCCCGGAATTTCCCCGAACTTCCGGGGCCTGGAAACCGGTGCAGCCTTCGGTTATCTGCTCTACGGCCCCTTCACCATCTGTGGTCCCCTGCGTGCCACGGAATACCAGCAAACCGCTGGCCTGCTGGCTGCCATCGGCGCCGTGCATATCCTCAGCCTGCTGTTCCTGCTCTACAACCAGCCCGGCAAGCAACCCAACATCCCCCCTGCAGATGTGACGGTTGAGAATCCCCCCGCCGACCTGTTCACCCGCACCGGCTGGGCTGACTTCACCAGTGGGTTCTGGCTGGGTGGTTGCGGCGGTGCCGTTTTCGCCTGGTTCCTCTGCAACACCGTTCACGTGCAGGAACTGTTCAAGATCGCTGCTGGTGTCTGGAGCGTCGGCTGAAGCAGTTCACTGAACCCTCTGAAAAAAACCATTCATCCCCCGGTTGCCTGATTCCAGGCGATCGGGGGATTTTTCCTGGCAGGATTCATTCACATTTGAGACGCCCCGGTGCGGTCGATCTCCCAGCCGTTTCTTCGGCGGCCGGTTCTGACGGTCGTCTGCAGCCTGCTGATCCTTTTGGCGGGCTGCACGGCGTTGTTCGGCATGGGACTGGAGGATCTTCCGCCCCTCGCTCCCACCCGCGTGAGTGTGAGCGCCAGCTTCCCGGCGGCTTCACCGGAGGTGGTGGAGCAGAGCGTGACCCGGGTATTGGAACAACAGCTGAATGGCCTGGAAGGGGTCGAAAGCATCAGCTCAACCAGCAGGCAGGGCGGCGCCAGCATCTCGTTGCGCTTCAACGCGGGTGATCCCGAGCTGAATGCGATCAAGGTTCAGAACGAGGTGAACCTGGCCAGCCGCCGGCTGCCCCAGGCCGTGACGCGCCAGGGGCTCCAGGTGCGGCGCTCCTCGGAAGACCTGTTGATGATCCTGGGGTTCAGCCACCCGCCGGATCAATACGTCCCCACCTTTCTCACGGGCTGGCTGGACCAGACCCTTCGGGACGCGCTGCTCAGCACACCAGGCATCGGAGATGTGCGGATCTTCGGCAGCAGTGAACTCTCCTATCGCCTTTGGTTGGATCCGCAACGCCTCGAACAGACCAACCTCACCCTTGGCGATATCAGCCGAGCCCTGGCTGAACAAAACGTTTTGGCTGCCGTTGGCAGCATCGGGGCTGCCCCAGTTCCAGAGGGCCAAGTGCTGAGCCTTCCGGTGGAAGCGGAAGGACGTCTTCGCAGCCAATCGGATTTCGAGAATCTCGTCCTGCGCCGGCTCGACAACGGCGGGCTACTGCGCCTCAAGGATGTGGGACGGGTTGCCCTCGGACAGCGCAACTACGGACGCAAGGCCATGAATCTGGCTGGCGAGCGTTCGGTGGCCGTGGGCATCTACCAGCGCGATGGGGCCAATGCCCTGGAGGTGAGCAGGGCGATTAAGCGCAAGCTGAAGCAGTTGGAAGCGAGCTTTCCCCCGGGCATCGAGGTCTCAATGATCGTGGATGTGGCCGACACGGTTCAGGCCAACCTCGATCGCACCTTCATCACCTTGCGCGATGCCGTGCTGCTGGTGCTGGTGGTGCTGGTGCTGTTTCTGGGCCGTTGGCGTCTCGCCCTGATCCCTGGCCTTGCCGTGCCGGTGGCGTTGGTGGGAAGCCTCAGTCTGGTGAAACTGAGCGGTTCCAATCTCAACAGCCTGATCCTGTTTGGCCTGGTGCTGGCCACCGGGATCGTTGTGGATGACGCCATCGTCGTGAGTGAAGACATCGCCGGACGCATCGAACGGGGCACACCCCCCGAACAGGCGGCCGAAGACGCCATGGCTGAGTTGGCGACGGCCGTTGTGGCCACCTCATTGGTGCTGGCAGCCGTGTTCCTCCCCGTGCTGCTCATTCCTGGATCGATCGGACGCCTCTATCAACCGATCGCCCTGGCCATCAGCGGAGCGATCCTGTTCTCCACCCTGAATGCGCTCAGCTTCACCCCAATGGCTTACGCCAGGGTGTTGGGCCCAGGGGGCGGCCGTCTTCCGGGGGCCATCGGCAAGCTCAGCCGTTGGCTTCGGCAGGGCATGCAAACCCTGCAATCCCAATACGCGAAACAACTCGAGCACTGGCTGCAGCACAAGCAACGCATCGCCCTTGTGCTGCTGAGCGGCCTTTTCATCACGGCCTCAGGCTTGGCGGTGATGCCAACGGCGTTCATCCCAGATGACGACCAAGGCCAGATCCGCGGCTACTTCACCCTCCCCGATGGCGCCAGCCTTGAGCGCAGCGTGGCCGTGATGGACGACATCCGACGGGTCGTCAGCGAAGAGCCCCTGGTGCGCACCGGCAACTTTTATGCCGGCAGCTCCTTCGGACAAAGCGGAGAAGACCGTGGCTCGTTTTACCTGCGCCTCCAGCCACGCAAGGATCGACCTGGCAAAGAGCAGAGCAGCAACGCCATCAAACGACGTCTGAACCGAAAGATTCAGCAACGGGTTGGTGAGGCCAGGGTCGTGCTGATTACCCCACCAACCGTGCAGGGATTCAGCGGTGAATCAGGACTTTCGCTGGAACTGCTGGACCGCAGCGGAGGGCAACTCAGCCTGGAGCAATTCGGCCAAGTCGCCGACGATTTCATCCAGACGGCCAAGGCGACAGACCGGTTTGAACGGGTGAGCACCCGCTTTGATGCCAGCTTCCCCCGCTGGCGGCTGGAGCTCGACCGCGACCAACTGGCTACTCTCGATCTCGACTACGGCGCAACCCTGCGGGAGATCGGCACCGCCTTCGGCGGCCGCTACATCGATGACACCTACGACGACGGTCGCATCCGCTCGATTGTTCTGCAGCTGGAAGGCAGCGAGCGACGTCGGCCGGAAGACCTCACCGGGCTGATGGTGCGCAACCGCAGCGGTGAGCTGGTGTCGGTGGCCAGCGTGGCCAGCCTGACCCGCGAGGAGGGCGTCAACAACATTCGCCACTACGGACTCAACCGGGCCATCCGGATCACGGCCATCCCGGCGCCAACGGTGAGCAGCGGTGAAGCCATCGATGCCCTCACCCAGGCCGGCGATCGCATTGGAGGCAGCAACATCGGCCTGGCCTTCACGGGCCTGGCTTTGGAGGAACAACGGGCTGGGAAGGTGACCTGGGTGCTGTTCGCCCTTGGCGTGACGGTGGTCTATCTGCTGCTGGCCGCTCTTTACGAGAGTTTTATTGACCCGTTGATCATCCTGCTCACGGTGCCGATGGCCCTGCTCGGAGCTCTGATCGGCTTGAAATTGCGGGGCCTTCCACTGGATGTTTACGGCCAGATGGGACTCCTGGTGCTGGTGAGCCTGGCGGCCAAGAACGGAATTCTGATCGTGGAATTCGCCAACCAGCGGATGGCAGCAGGCCTGGCCCTGCGCGAGGCCGTTGTGGATGCAGCCGTGAACCGGATGCGCCCCATCCTGCTGACAGCAGTCACATCCCTGGCGGGTTTCCTGCCCCTTCTGTTTGCCCAGGGCACGGGAGCCGCCAGCAGGGTCAGCATTGGCACCGTGGTGTTCAGCGGACTGCTGGTGGCCTCGTTGCTGTCCCTGTTTGCCGTCCCTGCCGTCTATCTGATGCTGAAACGCGATCGAAGGCCCACCGCGTAGGGTGCGATCTCGATCCAAAGGTTCTGCTGCTGGAGGGAACGATGACCATCACCCCACGGGCGACAACGGCAACCAGTTCCCAGGCGCAGTTCTTCGATTACGCCTCAGCAGCCAATCCTCTGCAACAGGGGCTGATCAGCACGATCCCCTACCGCAGCTTTTCGGCCAGTTTTTTTGATCAAGCCGGAACGGCCCTGGAACCTCTTGATTTAAGTGCCGACTTGCACTGCGAAGGTCCGGCCACCGGTCCATCGCTATGCGGCAACTTCATCCGACTGGATCATGGATCCCTGCGCACCCATGCGGATGCGACCAGTCAGTTGTTCTTCGTGGCCCGAGGCCATGGACAAACTGAAGCCTGCAGTCAAGTTTTTCACTGGAGCGAGGGAGACACGTTCGTGCTTCCGGCTGGCGGTGAAGCCATTCACAGCAGCGACACCCATGCAGGCCTGTATTGGGTGCACGATGCCCCCTTGCTTCGTTATCTGGGCGTGAGCACCGTGAAACCGGTGTTCGAACCCTGCTTCTACAGCCATGAGGATGCTCGTGCGCAGTTAGATGCCATCGCCAGCAATCCCCGCGGAGCCAACGCCAATCGCGTGAGTGTGCTGTTGGGAAACAACGCCTTCCCTCAGACGCGCACCGTCACCCACACCCTCTGGGCCATGTTGGGCATCCTCCCCGCAGGCCAGGTGCAGCGGCCCCACCGACACCAGTCAATCGCCCTTGATTTTGCGGTGGCCTGCCAACCGGGTTGCTACACGATGATCGGCACCGAGCTGGATGAGAACGGAATGATCCGCAATGGGCACCGGGAAGACTGGGCAGCCGGCGCAGCCTTCGTGACCCCGCCCGGCTACTGGCACTCCCACCACAACGAATCCGGCGCCGACGCCTACGTACTGCCCATTCAAGATGCCGGCCTGCACACCTATCTGCGCACTCTCGACATTGCCTTCAGCAACAGAAGCCGGGCTGACTTAAGCAACACCCCGTAGCCAACCCAACCTCAACGGGTGAGCAATTGATGGTTCACCGAGCTGAGGGCACCGTGTTCTGAATAGCGACGTGAAATGCGCTCGAGTCGCGTTGCACTCGACAGCCAAAGCGCTTCGATGTTGAAGGGCTGGTGCGGATCAATCTGGGCCGGCGCCAGAAAAGCGCCTCCATCCGGCAAAAAGATCCAGCGATCAAGATCGCCTGCGGCAAAAAAGATGTTGTCCCCTGGCGAAGGGTGGTCGCAGCGCCAGTCACCAATCAGCTGATCTAGCTCGAGGGGCGGACGTTCCAGGGCTGAACTTCCGGCGAGGAACTCACGGATCAGCACAATCCGATCCAATTGCCCCGCACCATCCCAAAGCAGAACCAAGCGATGACGGCGTTGCTCATGCAGGAACCCGAACTCGGCATAGAGCTTGGTCCAGGTGGAGCGGTGCAGCGTCCCCCTTGAAAAACTACCGGTGCCGAAGACCCCCATGTCGGGATCCAGCCGCGTGAGGCATTGAACGATCCGCTTTTCCGGCTCGCCGGTAGGCGGTTGATGGGGAGAACTCGATCCCGCTCCCTCAGGCCAGAGCAGCAGGGTCAGATTGAGTGGCACACCGGAGGGAGCCGGTTTAAGCGTGAGCAGGGATGGCTGACGCTTGGTGCGTTGAAGTGTCCGGTCCAGGCTGTCGAACCAGCCGCGCCACTCACCAACGTTGCGCTGCAGGTGCTCCCATTCGCCCACGTTCAGCCCGATCCCGATCGAGGCCTGAGGCTAGAGAAGGCCCAGAGCAAGACGAGAACAACAACGCGGTCCAACAGAACCACTGCGAAGCACAGACAACAAAAATCCCCACCCGGAGAACCGGATGGGGACGTTTGAAACGAGGAACGACTCGTCGCGGGTTAATTCAGGAAGGAATCAACCGAATTTCCCTGAAGTCGAGGCAATCAGGAAGGCGGCGTACGTCAAGACATAGCCAACCGTGAAGTGAGCCAAGCCGACGACACGGGCCTGAACGATGGACAGTGCCACAGGCTTGTCGCGGTAACCCATCATGTTGGCGATGGGGCTGCGCTGGTGAGCCCAGACGATGGTCTCGATCAGTTCCTGCCAGTAACCCCGCCAGGAGATCAGGAACATGAAGCCGGTGGCCCAAACCAGGTGTCCGAAGAGGAACATCCAAGCCCAGACGGCGAGGTTGTTGCTGCCGAACGGGTTGTAGCCGTTGATCAACTGGGAGGAGTTGAGCCACAGGTAGTCGCGGAACCAGCCCATCAGGTAGGTGCTGGATTCGTTGAACTGGGCCACGTTGCCAGACCAGATGGCCAGGTGCTTCCAGTGCCAGTAGAAGGTCAGCCAACCCACGGTGTTCAGAGCCCAGAAGACAGCCAGGTAGAAGGCGTCCCAGGCAGAGATGTCGCAGGTGCCGCCACGGCCGGGGCCATCGCAGGGGAAGGAATAGCCGAAGTCCTTCTTGTCGGGCATCAGCTTGGAGCCGCGAGCATCCAGGGCACCCTTCACAAGGATCAGGGTGGTGGTGTGCAGACCCAGAGCAATGGCGTGGTGAACCAGGAAGTCACCAGGGCCGATGGGCAGGAACACATCGGTGTTGCCATTGATCGCGTCCAGCCAGTAGTGCTCACCAGGAATGTTCTGGGCAGCAAGGCTGGCGGAGCTGGAGGCGTTGGAGAGCAGCACGTCCATTCCGTACATGGCCTTACCAGAGGCGGCCTGAACGAATTGGGCGAAGACGGGCTCAACCAGGATCTGCTTCTCGGGGGTACCGAAGGCAACAACCACGTCGTTGTGGACGTAGAGGCCGAGGGTGTGGAAACCGAGGAACAGGGAGACCCAGCTCAGGTGGCTGATGATCGCTTCCTTGTGCTCGAGCATCCGGGCCAGGACGTTGTCCTTGTTGGCTTCGGGGTCATAGTCACGGATGAAGAAGATCGCACCGTGGGCGAAGGCACCACACATCAGCGCGATGGCGATGTACTGGTGGTGGGTGTACAGGGCTGCCTGAGTCGTGTAGTCCTTCGCGATGAAGGCGTACGACGGCATCGAGTACATGTGCTGCGCCACAAGGCTGGTGACCACGCCGAGGGAGGCGAGAGCCAGACCGAGCTGGAAATGCAGGCTGTTGTTGATGGTGTCGTAGAGACCCCTGTGGCCAGCGCCGAGGTCACCGGGGGTGCCCTGCGGGGGGTTGTGGGTTTCGAGGATCTCCTTGATGGAGTGACCGATACCGAAGTTGGTCCGGTACATGTGGCCGGCGATCACGAAGAGGCAACCGATAGCCAAGTGGTGGTGGGCGATGTCCGTCAGCCAGAGGGCTTCTGTCTGAGGGTGGAAACCACCGAGGAAGGTGAGGATGGCGGTGCCGGCACCTTCGGAACTACCGAAGACCTGATTCAGAGAATCGGGGTTTTCGGCGTACACACCCCAGTTGCCGGTGAAGAAGGGGCCAAGACCAGCGGGGTGAGGCAGAACGTTGAGGAAGTTGTCCCAACCAACGTGCTGGCCGCGTGCTTCGGGGATCGCAACGTGAACCAGGTGACCGGTCCAGGCGATGGAGCTGAAGCCGAAGAGGACAGCGAGGTGGTGGTTCAGACGCGATTCAGCGTTTTTGAACCAGGCAAGGGAGGGACGGAACTTGGGCTGCAGGTGCAACCAGCCGGCGAAGAGGGCCCAAGCCGACAGGATCATCATGAAGATGGAACCCTGATACAGCTCGGCATTCGTCTTCATGCCGATTGTGTAGAACCAGTGATAAAGGCCTGAGTAGGCGATGTTCACCGGGGAGGAAGCACCCGCTTGGGTGAAGGCGTCAATGGCGCCTTGACCGAAGTGGGGATCCCAGATTGCGTGAGCGATAGGGCGCACGTGCAGGGGGTCGGCGACCCACTGCTCGAAGTTGCCCTGCCAGGCGATGTGGAACAGGTTTCCCGAAACCCACAGGCCGATGATCGCGAGGTGACCGAAATGGGTGGAGAAGAGCTTCTGGTAGAGGCGCTCCTCCGTCATTCCGTCATGGCTCTCGAAGTCGTGAGCCGTGGCGATCCCGTACCAAATACGGCGGGTTGTCGGGTCCTGGGCCAGACCCTGGCTGAACGAAGGGAATTTCGTTGCCATTAGAGGGAGAGGTCAGGTGAGGTCAGCCGACCACAAGAATGTGGGCGTGGAAGAAGGCCCACGTGGTCGCAATTCCGCCCAAGAGGTAATGGGCAACACCCACGGCACGGCCTTGGATGATGGAAAGAGCACGGGGCTGGATGGCGGGAGCCACCTTCAGCTTGTTGTGAGCCCAGACGATGGACTCGATCAGTTCCTGCCAGTAGCCGCGGCCACTGAAGAGGAACATCAGGCTGAAGGCGAACACGAAGTGAGCGCCGAGGAACATGATTCCGTAGGCGGCCGTGTTCGAGCCATAGCTGTTGATCACCTGAACGGCCTGAGCCCACAGGAAGTCACGCAGCCAGCCATTGATGGTGATGGCGCTTTGGGCAAAGTTGCCGTTGGTGATGTGCGCGACGGAACCGTCGGCATTCACCGTTCCCCAGATGTCGCTCTGCATCTTCCAGGAGAAGTGGAAGATCACAACAGACAGGGAGTTGTACATCCAGAACAGGCCCAGGAACACGTGGTCCCAAGCAGAAACCTGGCAGGTGCCACCACGACCAGGACCATCGCAGGAGAAGCGGAAGCCCAGGTTGGCCTTATCAGGGATGAGGCGGGAGCTACGGGCATACAGGACACCCTTCAGCAGGATCAGCACCGTCACGTGAATCGTGAAGGCGTGGATGTGGTGAACCATGAAGTCGGCGGTGCCGAGCGGCATGGGAGCAGCGGCAACCTTGCCGCCGACGGCGACAACAGAACCGTTGAACACTTCACTCACACCCGCGAGGGCGTTGGGAGCTGTGCTGCCAGCAGCTGCGGCGTGCACGTTCTGAATCCACTGAGCAAAAATCGGCTGAATAGAGATCGCCGAATCGCTGAACATGTCCTGGGGACGACCCAGGGCACGCATGGTGTCGTTGTGGATGTACAGGCCGAAGCTATGGGCTCCGAGCCAGATGCAGACCCAGTTGAGGTGACTAATGATGGCGTCGCGAGCCTTGAGCACCCGATCCAGCACGTTGTCGATGTGCTTGGCGGGGTCGTAATCGCGAACCATGGCGATGGCGGCATGAGCGCCGGCACCAACGATCAGGAAGCCGCCGATCCAGATGTGGTGGGTGAAGAGCCCGATCTGGGTGGGGTAATCGATCGCTTGGTACGGATACGGAGGCATCGCGTACATGTGCTGAGCAACGATGATGCTCACTGAACCGCCGATGGCGAGGTTGACCGCCAGCTGGGCATGCCAGGAATTGGTCATGAAGTCGTAAAGACCGTCGTGACCGTTGGTGGCAGGGAACAGCAGGGGATCACCCTTCTGACCTTCGTGGATCTCCTTGATGGAGTGACCGATGCCCCAGTTGGTCCGGTACATGTGACCGGCAACGATGAACATCACGGCAATCGCCACATGGTGATGGGCGATGTCGGTCATCCAGAGGCTTCCCGTAACAGGATTCAAACCACCCTTGAAGGTGAGGAAATCGCTGTAGGCAGCCCAGTTGCCGGAGAAGAAGGCACCGACACCAGCACTGAAGCCGGGATACAGCTGCGCCAGCAGGTCCTGATTGAAGAACTCGTGGGGCAGCGGAATGTCTGCAGCCGAAGCGATGGTCTTGCCATTCAGCACCAGCGGTTGGCCGGCGTCGATGGCATCCATCAACTTGGTGACAGGGGCAGACACGTGGATGACGTGACCAGCCCAGGACAGTGAACCGAGACCCAGCAGACCTGCCAGGTGGTGGTTCAGCATCGACTCAACGTTCTGGAACCACTCCAGCTTCGGCGCAGCCTTGTGGTAGTGGAAAACACCGGCGTTGAGCATGAGGCCGGCCATCACCAGGGCACCGATGGCCAGAGCCATGAGCTGGGTTTCGCTGGTGATGCCCCAGGCCCGCCACATCTGGAAGAGGCCTGAAGTGATTTGGATGCCTTGGAAACCGGCACCCATGTCGCCGTTGAGGACTTCTTGGCCGAAGACGGCCCAGACCTGCTGGGCGCTTGGCTTCACATGGGTGGGGTCAGCAAGCCAACCGGAATAGTTGGAGAAGCGGGCGCCATGGAAGAAGGCACCGCTGAGCCAGATGAAGATGACGGCCAGATGGCCGAAATGGGCGGAGAAGATCCGCCGAGAGACCTCTTGAAGGTCGCTCGTGTGAGCGTCGAAGTCGTGAGCGTTGGCGTGAAGGTTCCAAACCCAGGTGGTGGTTTTGGGACCTTTCGCGAGAGCTCGGTCGAAGTGTCCGGGCTTGCCGAACAGCTCGAAGGTTGCTGGATTGTCAACCTTCTCGACCTGGCTTTTCGCGTCACTCCCACGCTCAGGTGGGCTGATGGTCATCGAGTCGTTCCTCGAGGGACGGGTTTCGAGGTGGTGGGCCACCCCTCCGAAGGGCCGAAGCCAATCGGGGCCCCGAACAAGGATTCGCAAGGAATCGGCGTTCGGGCGTCAGTACTGCAAAGGGGTCGAAACCCCTCGCCTGCACTGAAGCTGGGGCCCCAAAGAGGGGACCGCTGGCGGAAGCATAGGGGCGGAGAAGGGGGTTAAAGGGCCCTGAGTTACAAAGGTTCAATCCCGTGGCGAGCCAGTCAGCGACAGGCGTCTGCAGAAGGCTGAGAATCAGCGAAACAACAAAGATCTCAGGCAGTAAGCAATACAATTTCACGCATATTTCCTTCCTAAATAACTAAAACTCTGCCGCTGAAGGGCGGATTGTTCAGAATGATCGGATCTGTTCATGCCCGATGCGTCGCCCTGGCCTGAAGTCGATATGGGCTGTTCTGCTGGCAGCAGTGCTGCTTCTTGGTGCCGGCTTACCTGTTCATGCGCGCCCTGGATTCTTTAATCGCGATGCAGGGTCCGCTGCCAAACCGCTGCCGAGTTCAGCCCCCAGCGGGAAGCTCCAGGAAGTGGCTCCTCCAGGGGCAGTGCAACAGCTGCGCCAGAACCTGCAACAGCACCGCCCCTCCCTGCGGCTGATCGATCCAAGCAACGACAGCATCGTTTCTTCTGACGCCCTTGAGCTGCGTTTCGAAATCGACGACTGGCCCCTCAGCAGCGACCCCGAATTGGGCCTGGGGCCCCATGTGGTGCTCCAAATCGACAACCGCGCTCCCCTACGTCTGAGCGAAAGCGATGGAAACCGCCTGAAGGTCCGCATCAGTGACCTGGAGGCGGGCAGTCACCGGTTCAGCGCCTGGGCCGCTTACCCCTGGGGAGAAGCCGTTCAAGCACCGGGGGCCTCAGTCCAGGGACGCGTGCACCTCTGGCAAAAACTGCAGGGCACACAACCCGAACGTGATGCCCCCTGGCTGGTCCCTGTCTCACCAGCCGGAGAGCAGGGCCTGCAACCCCTGTTGGTGGATTGGCTGATCTGGAATGCTCCGCTGCAAAACCTGCGGGAGGGCGATGGACGCTGGCGACTCCGCATCAGCATTGATGGGGACAGCTTTTTGGTTGATCACCAGGAAGCCCTTTGGCTCAAAGGATCGAACGGCTCAGGCAGCCATGACATTCAGATGGAACTGCTGAATGGGCTGGGCGAGCCGATCACACCGGTCTTCAACAACCAGCTGATTCATCTGAAAGCCGCATCCAGTGCCAAGCCGGGCTGGATGCGCCCACGCCTCACCGAAAGCCAGCTCGCGCGCCTGAGCGGCTCCCCTGAGCCTGACGTTCTGGAGGTGGTCGAATCCTCGCCAGAGCCTCCTCAAAAGACTGAGGAGAAACAACCAGAGAAGGCAGAACAGCCCCGAGACCTTCCTCAGGCTGAGCTCAAAGCAGAGGTCGTCGTCAAGGACGAGGTTGAAACCAAACCCGAGGCCACCCCCGAGCCCGCGGCACCAGAGGAAAACGAAGAGCAGGATCCTGAGCCAGCCCTCATTGAACAGCAGCTTGCTGAGCGGCCACCTGCTGAACACCCATCCAAATCAGAAGCTGCGCGGCCCACTCCTCCCACTCCCGCCCCGGGTGAGCCAGCGGAGCCTCAGCAGCCAGCCGACGAGGAACCCAAGCTGAAGCCAAGCAGCAGCCTGGGAGGATCAGCCCGTGAGTTGCTCAACAGCGATGGGCGCTTGCGCAAGCCCTGATCCGGATTTCCTGCCCTGAACCCCACATCTGCCGCTCCCGCTCTGGGCCTAGGACTGAGCCCCAGCGCCATGCCGCTGTTAGAGCGTTTGCTGCTGCGCGGCCACATCGACCGGATCAAGCCAGTCGATCAAGACCTCAGCATCGCCCTTGATGGGCACTGGACGGCAGAGAACGTTGTTTTGTTCGTGGGCGCCGTGGGAGCAGTGACGCGCCTGATTGCAGCTCGGATCCAAGGCAAGGAGAAGGATCCGGCCGTACTGGTGCTTGACCCGAAAGGAGAATTCATCATTCCGCTGTTGGGAGGCCATTCCGCAGGCGCCGAACAACGCGCCCGGGAAATCGCGATGGATCTCGGCGGGCAGGCGGTGATCACGGGTGCCTGCGCCCATGAAGGACGTCTCCCCCTGGATGCCTTTGGGGAGGGCTGGGGCTGGAGACGCAGCGGATCAGTGGCCCATTGGCGCGATCTGATGGTGCGGCAATCCCAGGGATCCAGCATCAGCATTCACCAGAGCAGTGGATCCACCGCCTGGCAAGGCCCTGAAGGCCATCCCTTGCTGCACAACATCGATCCCAAGGATGTGCCAGACGCCGCTGATCTCGTGATCGGAGCGCGCCGTCAGGGTGATTGCCAGTGGCATCCAGCAACGCTCTGGATCGGCATCGGCTGTGAACGCAACACCAGTGTTTCGCTGGTGGAGAAGGCCATTGCGGATGCCTTGGCAACAGCAGGACTGGCGGAGGAGGCTGTCGCCGGCATCGCCAGCGCAGCGCGGAAAGCCGATGAACCGGCCCTGCAAGAGCTAAGCCGCACCAGGGCATGGCCGTTCCGAACCTTTGCGGAGCACGCTCTTGCATCCATCGACGTGCCAAACCCCTCCGAAGTCGTGCGCATGGAAATGGGAACCGCATCGGTAGCGGAAGCAGCGGCCTTGCTGGCTGCGGGTGAACAAGGTCATCTGATCCAGCCCAAGCGAATCAGCCATCCGGAAATAGGGGAGCAGGGTGCCGTGACCGTGGCCATTGCCGAGGCCGCCATCCCCCACGCTCCAGAGAGGGGCGAGCTGCATCTGGTGGGGAGCGGCCCAGGGGATCTGTCCCTGCTCAGCGGAGACGCCAAAGCAGCCCTTTCTCGTTGCTGCGCCTGGGTTGGTTACAGCCTCTACCTCGATCTTCTGGAGCCCCTGCGCCGCCCGGATCAGATCCGATTCGATGGCCAGCTCACCCGGGAATGGGACCGCTGTGCCGAAGCGCTGCGCTTGGCCCAACAAGGGGCCAAGGTTGCTCTGATCTCCTCCGGCGACAGCGGGATCTACGGCATGGCGGGATTGGCCCTGGAGCTGCTGCTCCAGCAACCCGAGCAGGAGCGGCCCAGCTTCGCGGTGCATCCCGGCATATCAGCTTTCCAGGTGGCCGCCGCCCGGGCCGGAGCGCCACTGATGCATGACTTCTGCTGCGTGAGCCTCAGCGATCGCCTCACGCCATGGGCCGTGATCGAAAAACGACTGGAGGCCGCCGCCGCTGGAGATTTTGTGCTCGCTCTGTACAACCCACGCTCCAAGGGCCGGGACTGGCAGCTGGGACAGGCCAAGGGAATCCTGCTGAAACACCGTCCCCCCACAACCCCGGTGACGCTCGCGCGGCAGCTGGGCCGCGCTGAGGAATCCCGTGAGCTCACGAGCCTTGAGCGCTTGAAGCCGGAGTCCGTGGACATGCTCACGCTGGTTCTGATCGGGAACAGCAGCAGCCGTGCAGAGGATGGCTGGATGGTGACGCCGCGGGGCTACCCCGGGGCGAGTCTCCAATGAGCGCCAGATCTTTTTCGGCCTAGCTCAGGCCTCCATCAAGTCCAGGCAGTGCCATGCAAACCAAGAATCGGGATGACAGGATTCGAACCTGCGGCCCCTTCGTCCCGAACGAAGTGCGCTACCAAACTGCGCCACATCCCGGCACCGCAATCCTAAAAGATCGCAGTGAAGCGAAATCCAGGCGGATCTCAGCAGCGACTAGGGTCATGGATTGAAGATGCTTCGCCGTGCTCAAGCCGGAGTGGTTGCGCGTTAAGGCTCCGCAGCGCGAGCGAATCGGCGCCGTGGCCGACCTGCTGCTGGACTTGAACCTGAACACGGTCTGCCAGGAGGCCAGCTGCCCCAACATCGGCGAATGCTTTGCAGGCGGCACCGCCACGTTTTTGATCATGGGGCCCGGCTGCACCCGCGCCTGCCCCTACTGCGACATCGACTTCGACAAGAGCGTGCGCGAGCTCGATCCCACCGAGCCGCAACGGCTTGGGGAGGCAGTGGCCCGTCTCGGCCTGAAACACGTGGTGATCACCTCAGTGAACCGCGACGATCTCACCGATGGTGGAGCGTCCCAGTTCGTGGCCTGCATCGAACAGGTGAAGCAACGCTCACCGCTCACCACGATTGAGCTGCTGATCCCCGACTTCTGCGGCAACTGGGATGCCCTGGCAACGGTGATGGCCGCCGCCCCCCACGTGCTGAACCACAACATTGAAACGGTGCCGCGGATGTACCGCCTGGCCCGGCCCCAGGGCATCTATGAACGCTCCCTCGAGCTACTGCAACGGGTGCGGGACCAATGGCCCAAGGCCTACAGCAAGTCGGGCCTGATGGTGGGGCTCGGAGAAACCGATGAAGAGGTGATCGAGACGCTCCGGGATCTGCGCAAACACAAGGTCGACATCGTCACCATCGGTCAGTACCTCTCACCTGGCCCCAAGCACCTGGCCGTCGACCGCTTTGTCACCCCGGAGCAATTCGAGACCTACAGAACCGTGGGCGAAAAGGAGCTGGGCTTCCTCCAGGTGGTCAGCACACCACTCACCCGCAGCAGTTACCACGCCGGCGAAGTGCAACGGCTCATGGCCAGCCATCCCCGCTGACGGGGATCCATTCCTGCACCTGCCAGTCCACGAGGCCATCGCGGATCATCGGGTCGTTCTGCACCCACGCCAGGGCATCGGCATAGGACGACGCTTCAAAGATCAACAAACCCCCGCCTCCCGGACGCCGATCGCCATCCACCAGGTAGCCGCTGCGTAGACGGCGGCCTGCTGCAGCTTCCTCTAAAACCCAATGGCGGTGAGCCTCCAGGGTGGGTCGCCGCTGCTCAACGGAGAGGGCAGCGGCGACGGCCGTGAAGGTTTCGGTCTTGACGAACCAGGCCACGGACTGGGGACGGCGCTAGGCCGCCACAGCCTGCTTGTCAGCCAATCCCATCGCCTCCCGCTCACTGGGGGGGACCAACACCTTGAAGCGACCCTTCGCCGCAGACCAATCGGCCAGGAGAGCAGCAGCCTTCTCACTTCCCGTGAGCGCCACATGCCGTTCCAGCAGACCCTTCAGCAGCGACTCCTGCTCATGGGTGGTGATGGTGCAGACCTCCACAATCTCCGGGTTCACCCGAGGAGCGACACGCCCCTCCTCATCGAGAAGGAAGGTCACACCACCGGTCATGCCAGCGCCGACATTGCGGCCGGTGCTGCCAAGAACAACGACGACGCCACCGGTCATGTACTCACAGCAGTGGTCACCAGCTCCCTCCACAACCGTGCGGGCACCGCTGTTGCGAACACCGAAGCGCTCGCCAGCCCGGCCATGGGCAAACAACTCACCGCCGGTGGCCCCGTAGAGACAGGTGTTGCCGAGGATCACCTGATCCCCTGGAGAAGCACAACCGTCTGATGGCACCAGGGTGATGCAACCACTGTTCATTCCCTTGCCCACATAGTCGTTGGCCTCGCCTTCCAGACGAACCTGCATGCCCTGCACCAGGAAGGCCCCGAAGCTCTGGCCTGCAGCACCCCGGAAGGTGAGATCGAGCTGTCCCTTGAAGCCGCGGTTGCCATGGCGCTGGGCGATTTCACCGGCCAGACGGGCACAGACACTGCGATCGGTGTTGATGATCTCGATGCTGCGGCTGATGGAACCGTGGTTCTCCAAGGCAGCCATCAGCTCAGCGTCAGCCAGGAGCTGATCCTCAAGGATCGGTCCATTGCCATGGGCCTGGTCGCTGTGGCGCAGCCAGGAGCGATCTTCGGCACCGCTGATCGGGGCCAGCAGGCTGGAGAGATCCACACCCTTGGTCTTGGCCAGATCAACCGAGCGGGCCTGGAGCAGATCGGTGCGACCGATCAGCTCCTCGAGGCGGGTGACGCCGAGCAGGCTCATCAGCTGACGCACTTCCTCGGCGACGTACCAGAAGAAATTGACGACGTGCTCAGGAATGCCGGTGAAGCGCTTGCGCAGGTTCTCCTTCTGCGTGGCCACACCCACAGGGCAATTGTTGGTGTGACAAACGCGAGCCATGACGCAGCCCTCGGCGATCATCGCGATCGAGCCAAAGCCGTATTCCTCCGCCCCCAGCAAGGCAGCGATCACCACATCCCAGCCTGTTTTCAGGCCTCCATCGGCGCGCAGCAGAACCCGATCGCGCAGACCGTTCTCCACCAGGGAACGATGCACCTCGGTGAGGCCCAATTCCCAGGGGCTACCGGCGTGCTTGATCGAACTCAGGGGGGATGCACCGGTGCCACCGTCGTGACCGGAGATCTGGATCACATCGGCGTTGGCCTTGGCCACACCCGCCGCGATGGTGCCAATCCCGATCTCAGCCACCAGCTTCACGCTCACGGGGGCAGCGGGGTGCACCTGATGCAGGTCATGGATCAACTGCGCCAGGTCTTCAATCGAATAGATGTCGTGGTGTGGCGGCGGTGAAATCAAGGCGACACCTGGCTTGCTGTTGCGCAACCAGGCGATGTACTTGTCGACCTTGGGCCCTGGCAGCTGACCGCCTTCACCGGGCTTGGCGCCCTGGGCCACCTTGATCTCCAGCTGCTTACCGCTGCGCAGGTATTCCGCCGTCACACCGAAACGGCCTGAAGCCACCTGCTTGATTGCCGAGCAGGCGGTGTCCCCATTGCGCAAACCACCAATGCTGGGGAATGAAGCGGAACGGCCCTCGCCATCCACATCCTTGAGGATCTGGAAGCGGGCAGGGTCTTCGCCGCCTTCACCGCTGTTGCTCTTGCCCCCGATGCGATTCATCGCCACGGCCAACACTTCATGGGCTTCGCGGGACAAAGCGCCCAGGCTCATGCCACCCGTGCAGAAGCGGGTGCAGATGCACTCGACGCTCTCCACCTGATCCAGGGGCACTGGGGTGGGAGCCAACTTGAACTCCAGCAGGTCCCGCAGGGCCATCACCGGTCGGTTCTCCAACAGGGTCTGGTAGGTGGAGAAATGGTCGTAACCAGGGCCCTGAGCCACCGCCTTGTGCAGCGCCTTCGAGAGCTCGGGATTGTTGCGGTGGTACTCAGCACCACTGCGGTACTGAACAAAACCCATGAATTCGAGCTTGCTGCGGTTGAGCTCAGGGAAAGCCTTGGCGTGCATCGAGAGGGTTTCGTTCGCCAGCTCAGCCAAGGTCATCCCGGCAACACGGCTGGTCGTTCCGGTGAAGGCGGTCTCCACCACATCCGCTCCCAGGCCGATCGCTTCAAAGATCTGAGCGCCGTGGTAGCTGGCCAGCAATGAAATTCCGATCTTGGAGAGGATCTTGCGCAGGCCGTTCTCCAGCGACTCGCGAACGTTGGCCTGGGCTTGATTGGCATCCAGGGCGGGCAACTTGCCCTGTTCGATCCGCTTCTTGGTCTTGGGGTGATCCAGCCAGTGGCGGGTGGTCTCCCAGGTGAGCCAGGGGCAGACGGCACTGGCGCCATAACCAATCAGGCAGGCCATGTGATGGGTGCTCCAGCACTGGGCCGTATCCACCACCAGAGAGCACTGCAGCCGCAGCTTCTGACGCAGCAGATGGTGATGAACAGCACCCACGGCCAGCAAGGCCGGCATCGCCACCGTTGTGGGGGTCAGCGGGGCAGCCGCCCCTGTGCCATCGACCCGGTCGGACAGCACCAGAACTTGTGCACCGTCACGCACCGCCTGTTCGGCAACGTTGCTCAGCGCCGCGAGGGCCTGTTGCAGGCCTCCCGCACACGACTCCACAGCCACCTGGGTGGAGACCGTCTTGACAGGCAAACCCTGCTCACCGATGGCCGCCAGTTCCGCCTCGTTCAAAACGGGCGTCTCCAGATGGATGACGGAGGCAGCTTCCGGCTGGGGCTTCAGGGCGGGCCGGCGCTCACCCAGGTGCATCTCCAGGCTCATCACCAGCTTTTCCCTCAGGGGATCGATCGGAGGGTTGGTGACCTGGGCGAAACGCTGCTTGAAGTAGTCGTAAAGCAGGTGGGGCTTGTCGGAGAGCACCGCCAGGGGGATGTCATCGCCCATGCAGTAGGTCGGCTCCTTGCCGAGGGCAGCCATGTCCTCGATGATCAAATCGAAGTCTTCGGCGGTGAACCCCATCGCGGTCTGCAACCGCAGCAGATCGAGTTCACCCACCTGCCGGTCCTGGGTCCAGGGCTGGGGGGCCACGCCGTGGCGATGCTTCTGCAGCCAATCGGCATAGGGGAAGCGCTGCGCCGCGTCTTCCTTCACCGACCAGTTGTCGAGCAACTCGCCGCGTTCAAGATCAACGGCCACCATCTGACCCGGGCCAAGACGACCTTTCTGAACAATCGTCTTGCCGCTGAGATCCACCACGCCGGTCTCCGATCCCATGATCACGAAGCCGTCAGCGGTGATGCACCAACGCGCCGGACGCAGCCCGTTGCGATCGAGCGTTGCACCCACTCGCTTGCCGTCGGCGAACACCAACAAGGCCGGGCCGTCCCAGGGTTCCTGAATGCCCGCGTTGAATTCATACATCGCCGTCACATCGGGACGGCTGTCGAGATCGGGCTGATTGCGAAACGCTTCGGGCACCAGTGTGATCAGGCTGTCGGTGATCGACCGCCCACTGCGCACCATCAATTCCAGAGTGGCGTCCAGGTTGGCGGAATCGCTGAAGGCGGGGTTCACCACCGGAATCAGGTCATCAGCCGCCTCACCCCAGACGTTCTCGAGGCTGGCTTCTGAAGCCTTGGCCCAGTTGAGGTTGCCCAGCAGCGTGTTGATTTCGCCGTTGTGCCCCAGAAGCCGCATCGGCTGAGCCAGGGGCCAACGCGGCAGGGTGTTGGTGCTGAAACGGCGGTGATACACCGCAAAACTCACCTCAAATCGTGGGTCCTGCAGGTCGGCGTAAAACTGCGCCAGCACCTCGGATCGCACCATTCCCTTGTAAACAACGGTCCGGCTGCTCAGGGAGGCGACATAAACGTCCTGGGCCACCTCAGCACCCAGAGCGGCCCGCACACGGGCACCGATACGGCGCCGCAACCGCAGCAGCTGGCCATCAAAGCTTGCGTCGTCGGCATCACCATTCAGCACCCACTGCTCGATCACGGGGGCTGTGGCACGAGCCAAAGGCCCGAGAACCGCAGGGTCGACAGGCACCGTTCGCCACCCCAGAGGCTGCAAGCCAAGGGCTTTGGCCTCTTCATCACACAGGCCCCGAACCTCAGCACGACGGCTGGCATCGGTCGGCATGAACATCATGCCGAGGCCCCGTGCTGCAGCCGCCTCGGGCCAGACGGCTTTCAGATACGACCAGGGAATTTCACACAACACCCCCGCGCCGTCTCCGGAGTCGCCATCTCCCCCGCAACCGCCACGGTGCTCCATGCATCCCAGACCACGCAGGGCCTGCTTCAGCACCCAGTGACTGGCCTGCCCCTGGAGCTGAGCCAGGAAACCAACGCCACACGCATCCTTCTCGCCCGCAACAACCTCGGGTGCAGGGCTGTCGCAGTAAGGCCAGACAGCGGAACGGATGGCGTCAGACATAGGGAACTCAACCGGACGATCGCATGGGCCTGCAGCTTCGAGCTCTGCAGAATCCATCTCGAGGGACGATCCTAGGCAGGCGACTCTCCGCCAAGGCATTTCATGCTGGCCTTTGCCCCACTTCCCGCGCCACCGCCTGAGCTTCGCCCTGTTCCGAACCAGAGCGGTGAGGAGGTGCTGATCGGGAGAGAGCGCAGCAAAGCGGTTTGGCTCTGGCGGGGCAGCGACGCAGAACCGGAGGAACTTTGGCTGCCCTTGGAGGTTCTGGAATCCCGTCTGGGGTTCCGGCGGGTGTCTCGTCTCGATGGAGAAGCACTGGAATGGTTTGGTCGAACGGTCGCATTGACCGCATTGGCGACCCGTTCACTCGGTGATGAAGTCGGCCTCGAAGTGAGCGACTGGCTGGCCGCGACTGGCGTCCGCGCCCAAGTGAGGGAAAACACTCTGGAGCTTCGGCTGCCCCTACCAAAGGTGAACAACCTGCGCCGCGGCAAGGGTTCAACAGCCGATCGGTTGGTGCTGGACCTGAACGGTCCCGCCCTGGTGCAGCGCTTGAACGGCGACCTTTTGCTGGAGCTCAAGCTGTCGCGGACCCAGCAACGTCAACTCAAGGCATGGGGGCTCTCGCCACAGCTGCATCGCCACGGCGGCCTTGTGCTGAAGGGACAAGCCACCAAGCTGAAGAGCCTGAGCCTGGCGTCCCCTTGGCGGGTGGTGCTGGATGGTGTGCAGACCGGTGGTCGCCGCCCGGTCCAGCGCGCACGTCTCCCCCTCCGCAACCCAGCCGTGGCCGAATGGCTGAGGCGGGGCTTCGTTCTGGAGCAACGCACCATCAAGGTGGGGGTGAAACCCATTCACGTGTTCCGTGCCGGCGGACGGCTGAGCCGTCTCGGCATCACCCTTCAGCCTCTAGTCAAAGCCGAGCAGCAACAGGGTCTGCGTTTTCTGCCTCAGCTCTCCCAACCCGCCGGGGCACTGGTCGCAGTGAACGGAGGCTTTTTCAACCGGATCAACCAACTCCCCTTGGGGGCCGTGCGGCATCAGGGGGTCTGGCTGTCCGGTCCGATCCTGAACCGCGGTGTGATCGCTTGGGGATCCTCAGGGGATCTGCAGTTCGGCCGGCTGCGTCTGAATCAGACGCTGCAGGTGAACAACGGTCGCCGTTGGAGCCTCATGGCCCTCAACAGCGGCTACGTCCAGAAGGGGCTGAGCCTCTACACACCTGCATGGGGGCCCCGCTACCGGGCCCTGAGCGGCGAGGAGGAAGCACTGTTGATTCGCGGCGGCCGCGTCGAAGCAACGGTCGACAAGAACAGCCTGCAACGCGGCATCGCCATCCCCAAAGACGCTGAATTGGTGGTGGCCCGGGGACGCACGCCGCTGCCAGCACGGCCTGGTGATCGGATCCAGGTAACAGAAAGATCACTCTCCCCCCTCGCGCAACAACCCAATGTTCTGGGCGGCGGTCCACTGCTGATGCAGAACGGCAACGTGGTGCTGAATGGACGTCAGGAGGGATTCAGCCCGGGCTTCATGAGCTTGGCGGCACCAAGAACGGTGGTGGCCCAGGGGCCGAGCGGTCAGTGGCTGATGACCTTGCGTGGCGCCGCCGGCAGTGATCCCACCCTTGTGGAAACAGCCCTGGCAGCCCAGCAACTGGGGCTGCGCGATGCCTTGAACATGGATGGCGGCAGCTCCACCACCCTCGTGGTGGCCGGACGCACCGTGATGAATGGGCGAAGCAGCACCCCGAGAGTCCACAACGGCCTAGGGCTCATCCCTCTCTGAGACCTGCGACAGTGGGGGCCCCGAGGAACTGAGCATGGCTGCCAATCTGCGGCTGACCGCTGCCGCTGCTGCCGAGCTTGGGCGACAGGCGGCCGTTGCGGGAACACCGGGGCAAATGCATCTCGATCTCACGCCCGGCGAGTGCGCACAACATGTGCTGCGCATCCGAGCAGGACATCTGGCTGGCGTTGCGATCGCAAGGGCCGATGGCGTGACCCTGCACGCCCCTGCAGAACAGCTCAAATTGCTTGAAGGCCTTTGCCTGGACTACCGCGGCGACCTCAGTGGTGGTGGTTTTCTGATCCGCAACAGCGATGGGGTTGAACCCTGTGCCTGCGGCAGTGCCTTCAGCCGCCTTTGAGGGGGGACCGTCACCCGGTATCGTGGTCGATTGTCGAATCAGGTCGGGAGTCCGACCGCTCACCGACCATCGATGCCAACCATCCAACAGCTGATCCGCACTGAGCGCTCACGCCTCAAGGCCAAGACCAAGTCCCCGGCTTTGAAGTCCTGCCCTGAGCGTCGCGGTGTTTGCACTCGCGTTTACACCTCAACGCCCAAAAAGCCGAATTCGGCGCTGCGCAAGGTGGCTCGTGTGCGCCTGACCTCCGGCTTTGAGGTCACGGCATACATCGGCGGTGTCGGTCACAACCTGCAGGAGCACTCGGTGGTGTTGATCCGCGGCGGTCGTGTCAAAGACCTCCCGGGCGTCCGCTACCACATCATCCGCGGAACCCTGGATACCGCTGGCGTGAAAGACCGGCGTCAGTCCCGCTCCAAGTACGGCGCCAAGGCTCCGAAGGAGTGATCACCGGTTTCTTCCCCATCCCCATCAAGTTCTGATCCCTAATGTCACGCCGCAACGCCGCTGAGAAGCGCCCGATTCTTCCCGACCCGCAGTTCAACAGCCGCCTCGCCACGATGATGGTGGTGCGCTTGATGCAGCACGGCAAGAAGTCGACAGCGCAACGGATCCTGTCCGACGCGTTCGGCCTGATCAACGAGCGCACCGGCGGAGATCCGCTCGAACTGTTCGAAACAGCCGTCAAGAACGCCACCCCCTTAGTGGAAGTGCGCGCCCGCCGTGTTGGCGGTGCCACCTATCAGGTGCCCATGGAAGTGCGCCAGGAGCGCGGCACCGCTATGGCTCTGCGCTGGCTGGTGAGCTTCTCCCGTGCCCGCAACGGCCGGAGCATGGCCCAGAAGTTGGCTGGCGAACTGATGGATGCCGCCAACGAGGCTGGCAACGCCGTTCGCAAGCGCGAAGAAACCCACAAGATGGCCGAAGCCAACAAGGCTTTCGCCCACTACCGCTACTGAGCCTCGCAGGCCAGCCATCAACACAGATGTTCATGGCTGGCCTGTAGAGTCTCCCCGCCTTTTCACGCCCCACCCCCGGAGAATTTCCTGTGGCCCGCGACTTCCCCCTGGAACGCGTCAGAAATATTGGTATCGCTGCTCACATTGATGCCGGCAAAACCACCACGACAGAACGGATCCTGTTCTATTCCGGTGTGGTTCACAAAATCGGCGAGGTGCATGACGGCGCCGCCGTGACCGACTGGATGGCCCAGGAACGGGAGCGTGGCATCACGATCACCGCAGCTGCCATTTCGACGTCCTGGCAGGACCATCGGATCAACATCATCGACACGCCTGGCCACGTGGACTTCACCATTGAGGTGGAGCGCTCCATGCGTGTGCTGGATGGTGTGATCGCCGTCTTCTGCGCCGTTGGTGGCGTTCAGCCCCAATCGGAAACCGTCTGGCGTCAGGCCGATCGCTATTCGGTTCCCCGGATGGTGTTCGTGAACAAAATGGACCGAACCGGTGCGGACTTCCTCAAGGTTCACGGCCAGATCAAGGATCGCCTCAAGGCCAACGCTGTTCCGATCCAGCTTCCGATCGGTGCTGAAGGTGAGCTGAGCGGCATCATCGATCTCGTTGCCAACAAGGCCTACATCTATAAGAACGATCTCGGCACCGACATCGAAGAAGCCGAGGTGCCGGCCGACATGGCCGATGAGGTGGCCGAATGGCGGAACACCTTGATGGAGACCGTCGCCGAAACCGATGAGGCGCTGATCGAGAAGTTCCTCGAAACCGGCGAACTCAGCGTTGACGAGCTCAAGAAAGGCATCCGTGAGGGCGTGCTCAAGCACGGCCTGGTGCCCATGCTCTGCGGCTCCGCCTTCAAGAACAAAGGTGTGCAGCTGGTGCTCGACGCTGTGATCGACTACCTCCCTGCCCCCGTCGACGTTCCCCCCATCCAGGGTGTGCTCCCCGACGGCAGCGAAGCGGTGCGTCCGTCCGACGACAACGCCCCCTTCAGCGCCCTCGCCTTCAAGGTGATGGCAGATCCCTACGGCAAGCTCACCTTCGTTCGGATGTATTCCGGCATCCTCGAGAAGGGCAGCTACGTGCTCAACTCCACCAAAGGCGAGAAGGAGCGCATCTCCCGCCTCGTGGTGCTCAAGGCTGACGACCGTGAGGAGGTCGACGCACTGCGTGCCGGCGACCTCGGTGCGGTGCTCGGACTGAAGAACACCACCACGGGTGACACCCTCTGCACCCAGGACGATCCGATCGTTCTCGAGACCCTGTTCATCCCTGAACCGGTGATCTCCGTGGCTGTTGAGCCGAAGACCAAGGGCGACATGGAGAAGCTTTCCAAGGCCCTGGTTGCTCTGGCTGAAGAGGACCCAACCTTCCGCGTCAACACCGACTCCGAGACCGGCCAGACCGTGATTGCCGGCATGGGCGAACTCCACCTGGAAATCCTGGTGGACCGCATGCTGCGTGAGTTCAAGGTGGAAGCCAACATCGGCGCACCTCAGGTGTCCTACCGCGAAACCATCCGTGGTTCCGCAGGTGGCGAGGGCAAGTTCTCCCGTCAGACCGGTGGTAAGGGCCAGTACGGCCACGTTGTGATCGAGATGGAACCGGGCGAGCCCGGCTCCGGCTTCGAATTCGTCAACAAGATCGTGGGCGGTGTCGTTCCGAAGGAATACATCAAGCCCGCCGAGCAGGGCATGAAGGAGACCTGCGAATCCGGTGTGATCGCCGGATACCCCCTCATCGATGTGAAATGCACCCTGGTGCATGGCTCCTATCACGACGTCGACTCCTCGGAGATGGCGTTCAAGATCGCCGGATCCATGGCCTTCAAGGACGGCGTCAAGAAGTGCAACCCTGTGCTGCTTGAGCCGATGATGAAGGTCGAGGTCGAAGCTCCCGAGGATTTCCTCGGTTCGATCATCGGCGACCTGTCCTCCCGTCGAGGTCAGGTTGAGGGCCAGTCCGTCGAAGACGGCACGTCCAAAATCTCGGCCAAGGTGCCCCTTGCCGAGATGTTCGGTTACGCCACCGAGCTCCGCTCCATGACCCAGGGCCGGGGCATTTTCTCGATGGAATTCGACAATTACGCCGAAGTTCCTCGCAATGTGGCCGAGGCCATCATTTCCAAGAATCAGGGCAATTCCTGATCTCTAAACTCCTCCAAATCCAACCCTCGATTCTTTAAACACCCATGGCACGCGAGAAGTTCGAAAGGAACAAGCCCCACGTCAACATCGGCACCATCGGCCACGTTGACCACGGCAAGACCACCCTCACCGCTGCGATCACCAACGTGCTCGCCAAGAAGGGTCAGGCTGAAGTTCAGAACTACGCCGACATCGACGGCGCCCCTGAAGAGCGTGAGCGCGGCATCACCATCAACACCGCTCACGTTGAGTACGAGACCGAGACTCGTCACTACGCCCACGTGGACTGCCCTGGCCACGCGGACTATGTGAAGAACATGATCACCGGTGCCGCTCAGATGGACGGCGCCATCCTGGTGTGTGCCGCCACCGACGGCCCCATGGCCCAGACCAAAGAGCACATCCTTCTGGCCAAGCAGGTGGGCGTTCCCGCTCTGGTGGTTGCACTCAACAAGTGCGACATGGTCGATGACGAAGAGATCATCGAACTGGTGGAGATGGAGATCCGCGAACTGCTCTCCAGCTACGACTTCCCCGGCGACGACATCCCCGTGATTCAGGTCTCCGGCCTGAAGGCCATCGAGGGCGAGGCTGAGTGGGAAGCCAAGATCGAGGAACTGATGGCGGCTGTTGACGCCAGCATCCCTGAGCCTGAGCGGGAAGTGGACAAGCCCTTCCTGATGGCAGTGGAAGACGTCTTCTCCATCACCGGTCGCGGCACCGTGGCCACCGGCCGTATTGAGCGCGGCATCGTCAAGGTCGGCGAAGAGATCGAAATCGTCGGCATCAAGGACACCCGCAAGACCACCGTCACCGGTGTGGAAATGTTCCGCAAGCTGCTCGATGAGGGCATGGCTGGCGATAACGTTGGTCTGCTGCTGCGCGGCATCCAGAAGGAAGAGATCGAGCGCGGCATGGTGCTCGTGAAGCCCGGTTCCATCACCCCTCACACCAAGTTCGAGGGTCAGGTGTACGTGCTCAAGAAGGAAGAAGGCGGCCGCCACACTCCCTTCTTCGCTGGCTACCGCCCGCAGTTCTACATCCGTACAACGGACGTGACCGGCCAAATCACTGCCTTCACCGCGGAAGACGGTTCCAACGTGGAAATGGTGATGCCTGGTGACAACATCCAAATGACCGGTGAGCTGATCTGCCCCGTCGCCATCGAGCAAGGCATGCGCTTCGCTATTCGCGAAGGCGGCCGCACCATCGGTGCTGGCGTGGTCTCCAAGATCATCGAGTGATCAGCGCAAGCTGAACCACACAGCAGGAGATGGAGGGGCTCAGCCCCCCATCTCCTACATTTCTCAGAACCTCGACAACTGAAGTCCTGCTTCGATCTCGAAGCTTTTTCGCTCCCTTCCTATGTCCACTGCCATCGCTCAGCAGAAGATCCGCATCCGCCTGAAGGCGTTCGACCGCCGCATGCTCGATCTTTCTTGCGAGAAAATCATTGAAACGGCCGATAACACCGCTGCAACCGCGATCGGTCCGATCCCCCTGCCCACGAAACGCAAGATCTACTGCGTTCTGCGCTCTCCCCACGTGGACAAGGACTCCCGCGAGCACTTCGAGACCCGCACCCACCGTCGGATCATCGACATCTACAGCCCCTCGGCCAAAACCATCGATGCCCTGATGAAGCTTGATCTCCCCAGTGGTGTGGACATCGAAGTGAAGCTCTGATCCGTTCGATCAGAACTTCATTTTCCTAGGATTCAGTTGCCTACAACACGGCGTTCGTGTCCGATTTTTCTGTGAGGGAGCTTCCCCTGTTCCCCCTGCCGGACGTCGTGTTGTTCCCGCAGCAGCTCCTGCCGCTGCACATTTTTGAATCGCGTTATCGGATGCTTCTCCAGACGGTTCTGGAGACCGACAAACGATTCGGCATCGTTCGCATCAACCCCGAAAACGGCGAAATGGCCGAAATCGGTTGTTGCGCTGAGGTGCTTCAGCACCAAACAACCGAAGACGGTCGCAGCTACATCGTTTCGCTGGGCCAACAGCGGTTCCGGCTGCTCAACATCACGCGGGAAACGCCTTACCGAACAGGGATGGTGAGCTGGCTGGAGGATGAGCCCGTGGCCGACACCGACCAGCTCAACAGCCTGCGGGACAAGGTGAGCGAAGCCTTGAATGACGTCGTTCAGCTGACCAGCAAACTGCAGAACCGAGAGGTGGAACTGCCTGACGATCTGCCTGATCTACCGCGGGAACTCTCCTTCTGGATCAGCGCCCATCTTGATCAGGCCGCTTCGGAGCAACAGAGTCTTCTCGAACTAACCGACACCCACGAACGGTTGAGTCAGCAATTTGAAATGTTGGATCACACCCGACGCCAACTGGCAGCCCGCACTGTGTTGATGGATCTGAAGTGATGTTGGGATCTCTGTTAGTGGTGGCCGGGGCCATTGGAGCCACCGGAGTTGCGCTGTGGCTTCGCCGCGACCGGCGCTACGAATCGTCGGAGAGTGTCGCCTCCGCCTACGACGCCTGGACGGAAGACCGCTTGCTGGAGCAGCTCTGGGGAGAGCATGTCCATCTCGGTCATTACGGGACCCCGCCCGGCTCCTGCGACTTCCGCGAAGCCAAGGAAGCCTTCGTCCACGAGCTGGTGCGATGGAGCGGTCTGGACCAACTCCCCGCCGGTAGCCGGGTGCTGGATGTGGGATGCGGCATCGGTGGCAGTGCCCGAATCCTGGCGCGGGATTATGGATTGAACGTTCTCGGCATCAGCATCAGCCCTGCCCAAGTGGAACGAGCCACACAACTCACCCCATCAGGCCTGAGCTGCCGCTTCCAGGTGATGGACGCCTTGGATCTTCAACTGCCCGATCAGAGCTTTGATGCGGTTTGGAGTGTGGAGGCCGGGCCCCACATGCCAGACAAGCAGCGTTATGCCGATGAGCTGCTGCGGGTGATGCGACCGGGGGGTCTGCTTGCAGTGGCTGACTGGAACCGCCGGGATCCATCTGACGGCGGCATGACGCGAACCGAACGCTGGGTGATGCGTCAGCTGCTCAACCAATGGGCCCACCCTGAATTCGCCAGCATCAAGGGGTTCCGCCAGAACCTCGACAACAGCGTGCACAACCGTGGCGAGATCGTCACCGGTGACTGGACCCAGGCCACGCTCCCCTCATGGATTGACTCCATCATCGAGGGCGTCCGCCGTCCCTGGGCGGTGCTCAGCCTGGGACCGAAAGCGGTCCTGCAAGGCCTGAGAGAAACGCCGACCTTGCTGCTGATGCACTGGGCCTTCGCTACTGGTCTGATGCAATTCGGCGTCTTCCGGATCAGAAAGGGCTGATCCTCAACAGCCGCTCAAATCGCTGCTGGGGTAAGCACCGAAATGGGCGAGATGCTCACACAGAGGCTGCAACTGGGCGATCAGATCCTGCAGAGCCGTTGACGGAGCCGGCGGCAGATCCACATCCACAAAGAACACGTATTCCCCCAGCTCCCGTTTGGACGGTCGCGATTCAATCCGACTCATGTTCAGGCCCCGCTCAGCCAGACAGGCCAAAGCCTCCAGGAGAGCCCCCGGCGCATTGCGATGCAGCGAGAACGCCAGACTGGCCACATCGCCATGCTCACTGCGCTGCCCACGGCGCAGCAGCAGAAAACGGGTGCGATTGCCCGCAACATCGTTCACAGGGAACGCCAGCTGATCCAACCCGTGGTCACGGGCAGCGGTCTGGGAGGCGATCGCAGCACGGAAGGGACTGCCCGCCACCATGCGAGCTGCTTCAGCCGTGGATGAGGTGGGCAGTTGCAAGGCGTCGGGCAGATGCTGGGCCAACCAGCCACTGCACTGGGCCAGAGCCTGCGGATGGGAGAGCACTTCGGTGACTTTGCTGAGTGGCCCACTCCCCAGCAGAGCGTGCTGAATCGGCAGCACCAAAGCCCTGCGGATACAGAGCTCCGGATGGGACCACAGCGCATCGAGGGTCGCTGTCACCCCACCTTCAACCGAGTTCTCGATCGGGACAACGGCTGCATCACACTGCCCTCCGGCCAGCTGTTCCACCACCGATCGGAGCCCCACGCAGGGAACGAGCTGGACATCCTCGAGAGCGTCCTGTTCGATCAACACCCGGGCGGCCTGCTCGCCATAGGTCCCGACTGGGCCAAGGAATGCGAGACGTGTAGGCATCGAAGCCGCACTGGATGGACTCGATAAGATCATGCCGCGTCAGGTGAAGACCATGCCCCTGGCCTTCGAAGCCAGTCAAAAGCTTGATCTGCCTGTCCGAACCGGAGCAGAGCGGCTTCCCACTTACCTGCTGGAGGAGGAGCGCGTCCTTGGGGCCCTGCTGGATGCCAAACAGCTCACCCGCCTGCAGTCAGGGCGCTACCGCTATGTGGTGACCAGCCTGCAGGTCTTCCAGCTCCTGAAACCCGTGGTGTCCCTCCAGATCCACATGGAAGGCGACACCTTGGTGATGCAGGCCCTCGACTGCGAACTGGAGGGTCTGGGGATTGTTGATGACTTCGCCCTGAACCTGGAAGCACGGCTGACGTCCACACCCGACGGACTTCAGGGACATGCCCATCTTTCGGTGAGCGTCAGCCAGCCATCGCTGCTGAAGCTGATCCCCAAACGGGTGCTGGAATCAACGGGCGAATCAATCTTGAGTGGCATCCTCATTGGCATCAAAGCCCGGGTTGGCCAGCAACTGATCGACGACTACCGAAGCTGGTGCCGGGAAACCGACGGTAATGGCTCAACCGAGCAGACGCCTCAAGAACGTGTGCCGATGCAGGGGCGTGGGGCCTGAGGCCATCAAGCTCTGACGATGTTGCGCCGTGCCGTAGCCCGCATGGCGCTCGAGGCCGTAACCAGGGAATCGAGCCGATAAGCGCCGGATGAGTGCATCCCTGGCCTCCTTGGCCAGAACACTCGCCGCAGCAATGGCCGCTGATCGGCTGTCCCCTGCGATCACCGTGCGCTGCGGGCCCTGCCACAGCCGAAGGGGAAGGTTGCCATCCACCAGCACGAGCCCAGGGCGCTGTGGCAATCGCTGCAGCGCCCGCAACATGGCGCGTTCCGTGGCAACGCGGATGCCGCAGGCGTCAATTTCGCGCGCTGATGCCTGGCCCAGACCGGATGCCACACACAGCGACTGGATCACCGGAACCAGAGCAGCCCGACGCTTGGCTGACAGTTTTTTGCTATCTGTCAGCCCTGCCTTCAACAGCTCTTCAGCTGCTGAGCCTTCGAGCACAACAGCAGCCGCAAACACAGGACCGAAAAGGCAACCGCGACCAACTTCATCCACACCAGCCACGTCCCGCCCGAGGGGGAGGGAGTCCTGCGCGGTCATCCGACTCAGACCGTGGCAACAGCCGAGGAGCGGCGACGGCGACGGCGAGGCTCATCAGGCTCAGCTGTTTCCGCCACGGCCACAGGCTCGGGCTCAGCCGGTTCGCTGATGGGGGCCGGTTCTGGTTCGGTGATCGTCAGGTTGGTCACCGCCTCCAAGGGGGTGATCTCCACCATCAGGGGAGCCGACTCATCCGGGGCAGATGAAGTGACGACAACAGGCGTCTCAGAGGCAGGAGTTGCAGTGGGCTGACTCGCCCCGTTGCGGGACCCTGAACGACCACCCCGTCCGCCACGACGACGGCGGCGTCCGGAACTGGCCGCCAGTTGCTGACGCGCCGCCTCAAGCACCTCCTGCTCGTCCTCGCCAGGACGCACAACCCGGACCACGACGTTGTCGGATGCAGGGGGCTCCTCCAGCAACAGGGCAGGGTTCAATCCCAGCCAACCAAACAGCTGCTGTTGCTCGTCGGTCATCGGGACGGCAACCAATTCAGGGTCCTGACGACGGGCAGTCGCTGGCTCCTGAGCCTCTTGGGTCGACACCTCAGGGGCAGTGGTATCGGTCGTCTCGACAGGAAGGACGGCATCCTGACTGCCTCGCCCTCGACCACCGCGCCGCCGCCGGCCATTGCCAACGCTCTCTCCGGGCGCAACAACTTCGGCGCGGGCAGAGGCCGCCGAGCGAACCAATCCTGTGGCCGTTGCCAGAGGTTGAAGCAGGTCTTTGCCGGGAAGAACGGCCACATGGCCCAGACCACCACAGCTGGGGCAAGCCCGACCGAACAGTTCATAGATGTTCTGCCCTTGACGCTTGCGGGTGAGTTCCACCAGGCCCAGTTCGCTGAGCTGTGCGATCTGCGGGCGGGCTGAGTCGTCACGGACGGCTGTCGTGAAATGCTCCAGCAGCTGGAGCTGATCACGACGGGAATCCATATCGATGAAGTCGATGATGATCACCCCACCGATGTTGCGAAGCTTGAGCTGGCGAGCAATTTCGATCGCCGCCTCACAGTTGGTCCACAGAACGGTTTCTCGCGCATTGGCCGATCGTGTGAACGAGCCCGAGTTCACATCGATCACCGTGAGTGCTTCGGTGGGCTCGATGATCACGTAGCCACCGGAAGGCAAATCAACCCGCGGCTTCAGCGCATCGCGGATGGCGGCATTGACCTTGTAGTGCTCCAGCAACTCGCTGGGTTCACTGTGGGCTTCCACCAGCACATTGCCGGCTTCGGCACCAAGGAAGCTGCTCACACGGTTCACAGCGGCGGCATCGTCCACCACTACCCGGGCCAGATCCGGGCCCATGTGGTCCCGCAGAATCCGATGGATGAAGTCTTCATCGCGGTTGAGCAGCACCGGCGGTGTAGCGGTTTCAGCGGCTTGCTGAATCGCCTCCCACTGGCGCAGCAAGGATTCCAGATCCTCAATCAACAGCTCTTCGCTGATGCCGTCGGCTTCCGTACGGATCAGCAGACCGGCTCCAGGCGGCTTGATCAGAACACCAAGGGCACGCAGCCGGTTCCGTTCTGCATCAGAACTGATGCGCCGGGAGATGTTGACCCCCTGGCCATGGGGCTGAAGCACCAGGTAGCGACCTGGCAGAGCAAGATTTCCGGTCAACCGTGGGCCTTTGGTACCGGTCGGTTCTTTCATCACCTGAACCAGAACCTTCTGGCGAGGCTCCAGAAGTTCAGTGATTCCTGCTGAACCTTTCTTCAGACGCAGCGGCCCAAGATCGGTGACATGGATGAACCCGTTTTTCTCACTCTCACCGATATTGACGAAGGCGGCATCAATACCTGGCAGAACATTTTCTACCGTTCCTAAATAGACATCTCCGATCTGATAACGACCCTGCGCGACGATGAGTTCATCAACGCGTTCATCGGTTAGCACTGCTGCGATGCGCAGCTGCTCCGCGATGACAATTTGCTGGGGCATAACAGGACTGGTTGAGCCCGATTGAGGGCCAAATCCGTTGAGGAACCTGCCGGTTCTCCCTCACGGGTTGATGGAAAGATCTGAGCTGGTCAGCAAGACCAAAAGGTTGCGGAGCAAGAACTCCTATAACTCAGGCTTGGGGGTTCCAAAAAAGACCGCCGTGCAAGCCGTGATGTGGACCTCGATATCCGTGTTGGATCAGACAAGACCGGAACAAGGTTGGTCCCGATGGACGAAACACCTGTTCTGTAGCCAAATTAGCACTGCGCACTGAGGAGCAGGGCCTCTCGCGCCAAGCGTTGCACCTGCAAGGGCTGACCAACGGTCTCAGCCAGCCATTGCTGAATCTGAGCAGGGCGCAAGCTTCGACCCATCTCATCCACCGCCGTTTCCAAGCGAAGCCGAACGGATCCATTGGCGTTCTGATCCGTCACCTGCAGCGCCTTCAACGCGGGGCGGCAATCCCGTTCCCGAGGGCGGCCCTTCTTATCGGTGTCGTGCCACACCAAGGTTGTGGCCTGCAGGAGCTTATCCACCGCCGCATTCCAGTCCAATGACGTTGGGTCCTGCTCCTGCGGCACGAGATCAAAACACCAAATGGCCCCCGTCAGTTCTTGCGAAAGGCTTTTGCCACTGACGGGAACCTCGCCTGCCGCCAGCAGCTGAATGCCCTCCGGCAGCAACGGCTGAAGCGTCTTGCGGAAGTGGTTGGGATCCAAGGCCTCGGTGAATTCCAGATCCATCCACTCGCTCTGGGCCTCAGCACCGAGGGGAAGTGCCAAAGCGATCTGAACCCGCGGCAGTGGATGAAACCCACCGGTGAAGCTGATCGGAAGTGCACTGCGACGCAGGGCCCGCTCCAGCATGCGCATCAGATCAAGATGGCTGAGCAGGGCCATCGATCCCATTTTGGCGAATTGCACCCGGATCCGGCACACCCGGTCACTGGGCGGCGCCTGGGTCGGCACCTGGGTTGGCACCTCAGGAGCGGGAACCACCACGTTGTGCCCGAGATCCGGGCCGCAGACCCCACAACTGCTGCAACCATCAAAGGAGCAGTCGGGCACAACCGCCGCCGCCAGAGCCCGTTGCAGATCGTCCGCCAACCAGGCTTTGTCGATGCCGGTGTCGATGTGATCCCAGGGGAGCGGCTGAGCACAGAACGCTTCCAGATCCTCCCGATCCAGCGCAGCCACAGCACTCCAGCCCCCCACCTCCATCTCCCGGTAACGCCCCTCCAGGCCGGCATCCGCGATGGCTCCGGTCCAGGCGGCGTAGGTGCGATCCAGCGACTCGAACCAGGCATCCATGCCGGCACCAGCTCGCCAGGCCGCCTCGATCACCGGGGCAAGGCGCCGATCGCTGCGGCCCACAAAATCCTCCATGGCCGAAAGCCGCACATCGGTGAAATTCACCTTCACGCCGCGCAAACGCCTGAAGGCCTCCTTGAGCAGCACCTGGCGCCGCTCAAACTCAGCCGTGGAGACGCTGTGCCACTGAAAAGGGGTGTGAGGCTTGGGCGTGAAATTGCTGATCGTGATGTTCAGGTTCAGCCGACCCAGGTCACGGCAGCGCTGCTGGAGCATCACGCAGGTCTCGGCAATGCCGAGAACATCGGCATCCGTCTCACCGGGGAGGCCGATCATGAAGTACAGCTTCACCTTGCGGTAGCCGTTCTGCATGGCCGTGCGAATGCCATGCAGCAGGTCGTCATCGGTGAGGCCCTTGTTGACGATGTCGCGGAGTCGCTGTGTCCCGGCCTCCGGGGCGAAGGTGAGACCCGCTTTCCGCGTGCCGCCAAGGATGTGGGCAATGTCTTCATCGAAGCGATCCACCCGCTGGCTGGGCAGTTGAAGCGTGACGTTCTGATCCGCCAGGCGGTTGCGCAACTCCACCCCCACCGCCGGCAGCGCCAGATAGTCGCTGCAGCTCAAGGAGAGCAGCGAGAAATCGCTGTAGCCGGTTTGTTTCATGCCGGTCTCCACTGCCTCGATCACAGCTTCGGGTTCCACATCCCGAGCCGGTCGCGTCAACATTCCGGGCTGGCAGAAGCGACAACCCCGGGTGCAACCGCGGCGAATCTCCACCGTGAGACGGTCATGCACCGTTTCCACATGGGGAACGAGACCCATGGCGTAGTGGGGCATTGGCGTCGCCACACGGCGAAGAACCCGTGCCGGGACATCAGGATGAAGCGGCTTGAGGGCGACCCCATCGGCGCCCGTTCCATAAAGCGCAGGCACGTAAACGCCGGGAACCTGGGCCAGATCCCGCAACAATTGCGATCGCGTCAATCCATCCGCTTTGGCTTGCGCCACCACCAGACCGATTTCGGGCAACAGCTCCTCACCGTCACCCAGAGCGATGAAGTCGAAAAACGGGGCATAGGGCTCTGGATTGCTGGTGGCGGTGGGCCCACCAGCGAAAATCAGAGGAGGTGCTGCAGGATCACTCAGGGGCAAGTCGCCCCGATCAGCGGCGCGGATGGGCACCTGCGCCAGATCCAGCATCTCAAGGATGTTGGTGGCGCCGAGTTCGTAACTGAGACTGAAACCCAGGATGTCGAAGGCCGGCAAAGGCCGACGGCTTTCCACGGCAAACAACGCCTGGGAGCGTTCCCGCAAGCGGCCTGCCAGATCAGCCGCTGGAAGATAGGCGCGATCACACAACTGCCCGGGGAGGGCATTGAGGATCGAATAGAGAATGATGTGGCCCAGGTTGCTGGAGCCAACCTCATAGATCTCGGGGTAGGTGAGCGCCCAGCGAACCGACGCTGTCTGCCAGTCCCGTGGTTCAACCCCTAACTCATGCCCCATGTAGCGGGCCGGTTTGTTGATGCCGCTGTCCACCAGGGCATGAAAATCAACCGGGTGATCCAGGGATGAGACGACCACGTCGTATGTCCTGACTCCTGAGGTCATCGTATGGAGCTGCCGACACGGCAGGATGCCCGCAGAAATAGCTCCCGATTCCGTGGTTCAGGTCAACGGCAACTACCTCAAGCTCAAAGCGGGCTACCTGTTCCCTGAGATCGGTCGACGCGTCAAAGCATTCAGCAGCGCCAATCCCGAGGCAGCGCTGATCCGCCTGGGCATCGGTGATGTCACGGAACCCCTGCCGCTGGCCTGCCGTGAAGCCATGAAAACCGCCATCGATGCGATGGGCACCGCCGAAGGCTTCCATGGCTATGGCCCGGAACAGGGCTACGGCTGGCTGCGGGAGGCCATCGCCAAAAACGACTTCCAAGCCCGAGGGTGCGACATCAGTGCCGAGGAAATTTTTGTTTCCGACGGCTCCAAGTGCGACAGCAGCAACATCCTCGACATCCTCGGCGAGGGCAACAAGGTGGCTGTCACGGACCCCGTCTACCCGGTGTACGTGGACAGCAACGTGATGGCTGGCCGCACCGGGGAAGCCGGAGAGATCGGTCACTACGCGGGACTGACCTACCTACCGATCAGAGCAGACAACGGCTTTGCAGCGCAGCTTCCCAGTGAACCGGTCGACCTGATCTACCTCTGCTTCCCCAACAACCCCACCGGTGCCGTCGCCACTCGGGAACAACTCCAGGCCTGGGTGAACTACGCCCGCGCCAATGGCGCACTGATCCTCTTCGATGCTGCCTATGAGGCCTTCATCCAGGACCCTGAACTCCCCCACTCCATCTTCGAGATCGAAGGAGCACGGGACTGTGCCATCGAATTCCGTTCCTTCTCCAAAAACGCTGGCTTCACCGGCACCCGCTGTGCCTTCACCGTGGTGCCCAAAGGGCTGAAAGGCAAAGCGGCCAACGGCGAAGCGGTGGAACTCTGGGGACTGTGGAACCGACGCCAGAGCACCAAGTTCAACGGTGTGAGCTACATCATTCAGCGCGGAGCTGAGGCTGTTTACTCCGAAGCCGGTCAGGCCGAAGTGAAGGCCTTGGTGAGCTTCTACATGGAGAACGCCGCGATCATTCGTCGCGAACTCAGTGCTGCAGGCCTCACCGTCTATGGCGGCGAACACGCTCCCTACGTCTGGATCAAGACCCCTGAGGGCATGGATTCCTGGGGATTCTTCGACCATCTGCTCAACAAAGCCAACGTGGTGGGCACACCCGGCAGCGGTTTCGGCGCCGCTGGCGAGGGGTATTTCCGCTTGTCGGCCTTCAACAGCCGGGCCAATGTGGATGAGGCCATGGCCCGCATCAAAGCCCTGTGAGCCGCTCCCCGTTCGCATTGCCTTTAGATTTCAATCGCTTCGGATCAATGGCCATGGCGGTGGACTCTCCCAGCCAAAAACCAGGTGGTGCAGCTGTTCTGGACAAAGCGCCGGAACTGGTTCGCAAGCGCTCGCCTCGCTACAAGGTGCTGCTGCACAACGATCCGGTGAACTCCATGGAATACGTGGTGGCCACCCTGCAGCAGGTTGTGCCTCAACTCAGCGAGCAGGACTGCATGGCCGTGATGCTGGAGGCCCACAACACTGGAGTGGGCTTGGTGATCGTCTGCGACATCGAACCGGCTGAGTTCTATTGCGAGACGCTGAAATCCAAAGGCTTGACCAGCTCCATCGAGCCTGAGAACTAGAGCGATGCAGCAACCGCTGAACAGGTTCCTTCTGCTTCAGCCAGTCTGGCTGCCCACGGTTCTGTTCATCCCTCTGCTCTATGCACTGGGCTGGCTTGCCGCTGTTCCGCTAACGCTGCTTGGCCTTCCAACGGATCAGCTCTCACTCACCGGAACGGTGCTGAGTTTTGTGCTGTTCCTCCTGGTGATGCCCCGATGGGCAGCCTTGCGGTGGTCCGAACCACGGCCTTGGGCGGCCCTGGGCATCCGCGGAGCCAAACCACAGGAACAACCCGCCCCAGCAGCTGCTCTTCTCAAGGGTCTGTTCATTGCCGCAGGGCTGCTGATGGTGATCACGAGTGTTGTTCTGATCGATGGCTCGGGAAATTGGCGGGGCGAAGTGGATGCAACTCAGCTGACGAATGCCGTGTTGCTCTGCTTCGGCGTTGGCTTCGCAGAAGAATTGATTTTCCGCAGCTGGCTCTGGACGGAACTGCAAGAAATGATTGGCTCGCGTCGTGCAGCACTAGCTCAGGCAAGCATCTTCAGCCTTGTGCACACACGCTTCAACCTGGGGTTCGGAGCCATGAGTGGTGTGCTGGTCGGCCTTTTTCTACTGGGCATGGTGCTGGCCAGACAGCGTCAATCAGACCGGGGGTCACTTTGGGGCTGCATCGGTCTGCATGGCGGGCTTGTCGCTGGATGGTTTCTGCTTCAGAACGGCTTGCTTCAGCTATCGCCCAATGCCCCCCCGTGCTTAGTGGGACCAGGAGGCCATTCCCCGAATCCTCTGGGCGGACTCATCGGAATCCTCAGTTTGCTGATCCTTCTGCTGATTCAGCGAACAGCCGTTGCCAAGGCCTTGCGGCCCTCCACCGGAGCACGAAGAGCGTCCTGAAGCGAAGCCACTCCGTAATCCCTTTCGAGGAGTGACATCACCGTGCGACCGAAATCCGCAGGATTGCGATCAAAGGCCTCAAGACACACCCGGCCAAAGGTGCTCCCCATCGGCTCGGGGTTCCAGAGCAGCTTGCGTGCCGTCCAAGGCATCATGCTCATCGGGTTGTAACCCGGCTTGATCAGACCCTGATCAAACCCGTACTGCTCAAGGTGGGTGTGGGGCTGCAAACCAATGAAAAAGATCGCTGGCTCGACCAAATCAGCGCCAAAAATGGCCTCCAGCTCTCGGTGATAAGCCACGGTCTGGCGGATCGTTTCCGGTCGTTCATCGATCACGTTGAAGGAGTAGTTCACCGACACGTGATCCCGGAAGCCCGCATTCGCCAACATCCGGCAACTCTCCAGGACGGTGCGGAGGTTGTAGCCCATGCGCATCTTGCGGACCAGCTCCTGTGAGCCGGATGTAATGCCGATCTCGAAATAGCTCATGCCCGTCTCCACCATGAGCTGAGCCAATTCGGGGTCCAGATTGTCGGCGCGGATGTAGGCGGCCCAACGAATGCCGGTCAGCCCTTCGGCTTTGATCGCCCGCAGCAGTTCCTTGGCGTCTTCGATGTAGCGCCGCGCGGGTATGAACTGAGCATCGGTGAACCAGAAACCACGAACCCCGCGGTCGTACAGCTGGCGCATCTCTTTCACCACCTCATCCACGGGGTTGAGGCGCACCTGCTTGCCTTCCACCACCGTGTAAACGCAATAACAACAGTTGTGGGGACAGCCGCGCTTGGTCTGAACTCCTACGTAAAAGTCACCGCCTTCGAGGTACCAGTCGAGTTGGGGCCAGATCGAAGCGATGTAGTCGTAATTGCAGGCGGTTTTGGGCCGACTTTCCGGCTGCTCATGGATGAGGCCTGAACGTGGCTTTTCGCCCACCACGAAGCATCGTTCGCCTTCCAGGGAGTGACCCTGAATCAACTTCTCGAGCAGCGGCTCCCCCTCACCAATGGACACGACTGTTCCCTTGGGAAGAGACTTACCGAGTTGCTCGTAGAACACACTGACAGCTCCACCGCCAAGCACTGCTCTGGCCGCCGGCTGGTGGCAGCGCGCACGTTTCAAGCCCTGACGCACCAGACGCTGGTTCCTGCGCAGCTCGCCGTAATGACTGCTCATTAACTGAAGCCCACCCCAGGCTCCATGCAGGCGCTTCAGAGGATTGCGGGCGTAAAAAACCTCGAATGAATTCTGAAGAGGATTGCCCCCCCGCCCATCGACCGGCGCATAGATCTGGATGTCTCTCCACGAGAACACCAGCAGCGTCGGCTGGAACTGGTCAACTGTGGCGTCCAGCACGCGATGGACATCCAGCACCGGCAGAGCAGCGAGATCCAGGATGCGCTGAGGCATCTCCGGGAAGCATTTGTGCAGATGGTCGGCGAGATAGATCGGCCCGATCGGAAAGATCGGATTGCAGGGCAGCCGCACCAGCAACACCCGTTCTTGTTGTGGTGCCACGTCAGCTGCCATGAGGCTTTCGGGACGCTAACAAGCGCTGCCGCCAAAGGGGCGTAGGACCTCTTCACAACAACTTCATCAAGCCAGCGACACACAGCGCAAACTTCCTTTACACTCCCGATCAGGCAGGGCTCTCCTGCCCTTCCTTAAACCGTTCCTTCGGGAACATTTCTTTCCGTTCTCATGACCACCACCCTCCAGCAGCGCTCCG